>Ga0228698_1000333_pt1 | contig 39901 bp, 37 predicted proteins | sample McNCre117_Aug_MG_FD_178015 | JGI IMG/M metagenome (GOLD analysis project Ga0228698, IMG submission 178015) | Freshwater microbial communities from McNutts Creek, Athens, Georgia, United States - 1-17_Aug_MG | ecosystem: Environmental > Aquatic > Freshwater > Creek | place: USA: Georgia... | reverse complement strand
GCGCAGGCGCGAGGCCTGCGGGTGCGGCGGTGGTGCGTCGCCGCCGGACAGCGCAGCGCCCACCTCTGCGTAGAACGCGGCGGCGGTCTCATCGTGCGGTGCGGCGTCGTCTGGCTTGGCAGGTACCGCCTCGCCCAGCTCGGCGGCCAGCGCCGCGCTGCTGGGTGGCGGGGGCTCATCGTCGTCATCGGCCGGGGCGGATGCCTGGGTTTGGTCAGCGCTGTCTGGCTCAGCAGGCGCCTGGCTGGTCGGCAATGGCGCGTCAGCGTCCGGCGCGGGGCCATCACCGGGCGGCTCGGGGTCGGCCTGCGGGTCGGCCACTTCGGCGCTGGTCTCGTCGGGTGCTGCCGGCGTTTCGGGCGCATCGGGCAGCTCCGCCGGGGGCTCGGCGGCCAGGGCGGCGGCGAAAGGGTCGTCGTCGGCTGGCGGCCCGGTGGGCGCGGTGTCCTGGCCTGCGGCAGCCTCGGCCGGCAGGGGGGCGACATCGGCCGCACTGGCAGCAGACTGCGCATCGTCCGGGGCTTGGCCGGGGGCTTCTTCAGCCAGCGAGTCGGCTTCGGCGGGCGGGGCGTCGGCCGGGGGCGCGTCACCCCCCCCAAACAGCTCGGCGCTGTCCTGCCCGGCCGTGCTTTCGTCATGCACCGGAGCCACGTAGGCCGGGGCAGCAGGCGGTGGCGGCTCATCGGGCGGCGGCGCGGCGGGTGGATCCAGCACCTCGTCCAGCAGCACCGGTGGCGGGGTGCGTGGCTCGCGCAGGGCTTGCGACGCGGCCTGGGCCACCGGCGTCGCGCTGGCAAAAGGCAGCACCACTTCGCCAATGCTGTGCACTTGCGAGGGGCCAATGCGGCGGGCCAGCGGGTGCCGGTTGTGCCAGGCCACCACGCGCGTCAACACCTCATTGAGCCGCATCGCTTGCATGATCTGCCTGGATTGTTCAGATCTGCGGCCCGCGCAATGCTCGCATCAAGGGCATGAAAGCCGCGCAGTTTGCAGGGCAGGCGGGCGGCCGGGTGCAGCCAGCAAAAAGGGCCCGTCGCACTTGGCGAGGGGCCCCAGGACGGCTGGCAAGGGTGGCTTTACATGCCGGCGTAGTTCGGGCCGCCACCGCCTTCGGGTGTCACCCACACGATGTTTTGCGTGGGGTCCTTGATGTCGCAGGTCTTGCAGTGCACGCAGTTTTGGGCGTTGATCTGCAGGCGGTCGCTGCCGTCGTCGTTCTTGACGAACTCGTACACGCCGGCCGGGCAATAACGCTGCTCGGGGCCGGCATATTGGGCCAGGTTGATCGCCACCGGCACGCTGTCGTCTTTCAGCGTGAGGTGAGCAGGCTGGTTTTCTTCGTGGTTGGTGTTGCTGACAAACACCGAGCTCAGGCGGTCAAAGGTGAGCTTGCCGTCGGGCTTGGGGTAATCGATCTTGATGCACTCGGCCGCGGGCTTGAGCGCCAGGTGGTCGGGCTTGCCGCCGCGCAGCGTCCAGGGCGGCACAGGAACGCCCAGCTTGGGCAGCAGCCACTGTTCGATGCCGGTCATGATGTTGCCGATCAGCTTGCCCTTCTTGAACCACAGCTTGAAGTTCTTGGTGCGCTGCAACTCTTGATGCAGCCAGCTGGCTTCAAAGGCCTTGGGATAGTCGGCCAGCTCATCATGTGAGCGGCCATTGAGCAAGGCTGCCACGGCGGCTTCGGCGGCCAGCATGCCGGTCTTGATGGCAGCGTGGCTGCCCTTGATGCGCGAGGCGTTCAGCATGCCGGCCTCGCAGCCGATCAGGGCGCCACCCGGGAACACCAGCTTGGGCATGGCCTGCAGGCCGCCGTTGTTGATGGCGCGGGCGCCATAGCTCAGGCGCTTGCCGCCTTCGATGTGCTGGCGGATGGCCGGGTGGGTCTTCCAGCGCTGCATTTCTTCAAACGGGCTCATCCAGGGGTTCTGGTAATCAAGGCCGATGACAAAACCCAGGGTGACCTTGTTGCCTTCCAGGTGGTACAGAAAGCCGCCGCCAAAGGTGTCGTCCACCATGGGCCAGCCGGCGGTGTGCACCACCAGGCCGGGCTGGGCCTGGGCAGCGGGCACTTCCCACAGCTCCTTGATGCCGATGGCAAAACTCTGTGCGTCGCGGCCTTCGTTCAGGTTGAACTTGGCGATCACCTGCTTGCCCAGGTGGCCGCGGGCGCCTTCGGCAAAGATGGTGTACTTGCCCAGCAGTTCCATGCCCAGCTGGAAACCATCATGCGGCTGGCCATCCTTGCCCAGGCCCAGGTTGCCGGTGGCCACACCGCGCACGGCGCCCTGGTCGTCGTACAGCACTTCGGCAGCGGTGAAGCCGGGGAAGACCTCCACACCCAGGGCTTCGGCCTGCTCACCCAGCCACTTGACCAGCGCGCCCAGGCTGATGACGTAGTTGCCATGGTTGTGCATGCACTCGGGCACCAGCCACTCGGGCGTGGTGGCGGTGCCGCCATCGCCATCCAGAAAGAGGATCTGGTCGCCAGTGACCGGCTGGTGCAGCGGGGCACCCAGGTCGCGCCAGTTGGGGATCAGCTCGTTCAGGGCGATCGGGTCCATCACGGCGCCCGACAGGATGTGCGCGCCGGGCTCAGAGCCTTTTTCAAGCACCACCACCGACACCTCTTTGCCGGCCGCAGCAGCCAGTTGCTTGATGCGGATGGCCGTGGCCATGCCGCCTGGGCCGCCACCCACGATCACCACGTCGTAGTCCATGGATTCACGGGGGCCGTACTGGGAAAGGATCTCCTGCGGGGTCATTGCTTGTTTCCTGTAGTGGGATGCCGGTGCCCCGCGCAGGGGGCTTCAAGGGCTCATTCTACCCAGGGCCATTTCAAAAAAGTACGATCGTGCTTTTTTGGCGTCAGTCTGGCCGTAGCAGCCGAACGCGGTGGCCGAAAGACCGCTTTTGTCGGCCTAATCGGTGCATTGCCGCCGCCGACCTGGGTTAGGCTTGTGGTCATCCTGTCTGCCTTCATTTGGCCTGAGCCCAAGATGTCTTCACTCCCGCACGCCCTTGATGGGTGGCACCCCAAGCGATGAGCGCATTGCTGCCCTTGCCCTTGGATGAGCCCCTGGCCACCGGCACGCAGGCCGTGGTGGATCGCCTGCGTGAGGCGTTCTGGGCCAGTGGCGAAAGCATCTGGGAGTGGGATGCGGCATCCAACCGGCTGGTGGTGGACCAGACCCTGACCGAACAAGACCAGCAACTTCGGGATCTGGCCTTGTCTGGCCCCGATGGCGGGGTGTCACTGGACAAGTTCTGGGCGCGGGCCCATGCCGAAGACCTGCCGGCGATGCGCCTGTCCTGGCAATTGCATCTGCGCGGTGCCCACCCTGACTTTGATGTGAGCTTTCGCATCAGCACCGCCGATGGCCGCCTGCGCTGGCTGCGTGTGCGTGGCCGTGCACTGGCACGTGATGCCAAGGGTCTGGCCCTGCGCGTGCTGGGCACGCTCAAGGATGTGACGGCCCAGCGCGACGCTGAAGACTCCCTGCGCCTGATGGCGCATGCCTTCTCCAGCACCCGCGATGCCATGGCCGTCATCGATGCCCAGTGGAACGTGCTGGAGATCAACGAGGCGCTGGTGCGCATGGCCGGTGACGACAGCGGCGTGATGCCGGGCTCGGATCTGCGCGAATGGATGCCGGTGGACGATTGCCAGCTTGACCAGGTGCTGACAGACGGCATCTGGCGTGGTGAACGCGAGCTGCGCTGCAGCCGCGACGACAGCCAGGGCGTGCCCGTTGAGGTGTCGATCACCGCGGTGACCGCCAGCGATGGCCAGCGGCATTGCTTTCTGGTGGCCCTGCATGATCTGCGCGAGCGGCGCCAGGCCGAAGAGCGCCTGCAGCGCATGGCCATGGTTGATGAACTCAGCGGCCTGCCCAACCGGCTGGCGGCGCAGTTCCACATCGAAGCGGCATTGGCCAAGCCCAAGCCCGAGTTCGGCATCCTGTTCATCGATCTGGATGGCTTCAAGGAGATCAACGACTCCTACGGCCATGATCGGGGCGATGAAATGCTGGCCGCGGTGGGCGAACGCCTGAGGGCGGCCTTGCCTGAAGATGCCTTCCTGGCGCGCTGGGGCAGTGACGAATACCTGGTGGTGCTGTCGCAGGCCAGTGGCGACACCGAAGTGCGCGCAGCCGCCCAGGTGGTGCTGGCCGCGCTGGCTGGTCGCTTTGATCTGGGTGGCCATGAGGTCACCATCACCCCCACCATTGGCGCGGTGCTGGTGCCCAAGGACGGCAACGACATCAATGGCCTGCTGCGCAAGGCCGATTCGGCCATGTACGCCGGCAAGGACCGTGGGCGCAATTGCCTGGTGTTCTTCGACACCTCACTGGACAGCGACGCCCAGCGCCGTGTGCGCATGACCAGCCTGCTGCGCATCGACACCGATCGCAATGGCTTCCGCTTTGTGGCCCAGCCCAAGGTGGATGCGCAAGGCCATCCGATGGGGGCCGAACTGCTGATGCGCTGGACAACCGAGGCCTTTGGCACGGTCTCGCCGGTCGAGTTCATTCCTCTGGCCGAAAAGGTGGGCCTGATCCAGATCATGGGCCGCCACGCCGCGCATGCCGCCGCCCACCTGGCTGCCCAAAGCGCCGAGTTGGGCTACCCGCTGCCGGTGGCCGTCAACCTGTCGCCCAAGCAACTGCTGCAGCCGGGCCTGGATGGCCTGCTGCTGCATGCCTGCAGGCGTTACGGCATCGCACCCAAGATGATGGAGCTGGAGCTGACCGAGTCGGCCCTGGTGCACAACATGGATGTGGTCACACCCATGCTGCATCGTTTGCGCGGGCATGGCTTCTCGCTGGCGCTGGATGATTTCGGCACCGGTTATTCGTCGCTCAGCTACCTGCGGCATCTGCCTTTTGACAAGGTCAAGATCGACCGCAGTTTTGTCATGGACATCGACCGCGACCCAGCCGCCACCCGATTGCTTGAAAGCATCGTGCGCCTGTGCAAGGTGCTGGGCATGCGCACCGTGGCCGAGGGCGTGGAGACCACCGCCCAGCGTGATGCCCTGGCCGCCATGGGCGTGGATGAATTCCAGGGCTACCACTTCGCCAGGCCCATGCCGGTGGAAGACTGGCTGGACGTGCTGCGCCAGGCGCGTGGCCAGATGCCCGTGCTGCCCCTTGAGAACAAACCCGCATCCGGTGCGTCCTGATGCGGCCCTTGGCCATGGGCGCGTACCATGGCCACTTCACCCTGAATCGATCCGACCATGAGCTACAACATTGATCTGTCTGGCCGCGTGGCCTTTGTCACCGGTGCCTCCAGCGGCCTGGGCGCGCAATTTGCCCGCACCTTGTCTGAGGCCGGCGCCGCCGTGGTGCTGGCTGCGCGCCGTGTGGAGCGGCTCAAGACCTTGCGCGCCGAGATCGAATCCATGGGCGGCGACGCCCACGTGGTGGCCCTGGACGTGACCGATCACGACAGCATCAAGTCGGCCGTGGCCCATGCCGAAACCGAAATGGGCACCATCGACATCCTGATCAACAACTCGGGTGTGTCCACCACGCAAAAGCTGGTCGATGTCACGCCTGATGATTTTGATTTCATCTTCGACACCAACACCCGGGGTTCCTTTTTCGTGGCCCAGGAAGTGGCCAAGCGCATGATTGCCCGCTCGCGTGGCGCAGCGCCCGGCACCTTCACCGGCGGGCGCATCGTCAACGTGGCCTCGATGGCCGGCCTCAAGGTGCTCAGCCAGATCGGTGTGTACGCCATGAGCAAGGCCGCCGTGGTGCACATGACGCGCGCCATGGCCCTGGAGTGGGGCAAGTTCGGCATCAACGTCAATGCACTGTGCCCGGGCTACATCGACACCGAGATCAACCACCAGCACTGGCAAACCGATGCCGGCCAGAAGCTCACCAGCATGCTGCCGCGCAAGCGCGTGGGCCAGCCCAAGGATCTGGACGCCGCCCTGATGATGCTGTGCGCCAACGAAAGCCACTTCATCAACGGTGCCGTGCTGGCCGCCGACGACGGTTTTGGTGTCTGACGTTTGAGCTGACGGCATGGCTCGCGCCCTCACACCGCTTGAAGCCCGGGTGCTGGGCGTGCTGGTTGAAAAGCACGCCACCGTCCCGGATACCTACCCGCTGTCGCTCAATTCGCTGGTGGCCGGCTGCAACCAGAAGACCGCCCGCGACCCGGTGCTCAGCGCCAGCGAATCCGACGTGCTGGTGGCCATCGATGGGCTCAAGAGCATGAGCCTGGTGTTCGAGACCAGCGGCGGCCGCGTCAGCAAGTACGAGCACAACGCCGCCCGTGGCCTGAACGTGCCGGCATCGGCCGCTGCCTTGCTGGCCGTGCTGATGCTGCGTGGTCCGCAAACCGTGGCCGAGCTGCGCGCCAACGTCGAGCGCCTGCACCGCTTTGCCGACATCGCCGCCATCGAAGCCTGCCTGGACGAACTGGCCGAGCGCTACCCGCCCCGTGCGATCAAGCTGCCACGCGCCCCCGGTGAGCGCGAAGCGCGCTGGGCACACCTGCTGTGCGGCGAGGTGCAGATGACGGCACCCCGTGTGGGCGTGATGGCCGATGGTGATGCCATTGGCGCGGCCGAGGTGGCCGCCCTCAAGGCCGAGCTGTCGCGCCAGGGTGATGAGCTGGCCGCCCTGCGGGCCCTGGTGATGCGCATGGCCACCGAGCTGGGCATCCAGCCCGACCTGCCTGCTGCAGGCACGCAAGAGGCCTGACCATGCGGCTTGACCTGCCCGACGACAAGAAGCTGTGCTTCGAGATGGTCATCCCCATCCGCTGGGGCGACATGGACGCCATGGGCCATGTCAACAATGCCAACTACTTTCGTTACCTCGAAAGCCTGCGCATCGAGTGGTTCCAGAAGATCGGTTGCCTGCCCGATGCCAACGGCGTCGGCCCGGTGATCATCAACGCCTTCTGCAGCTTCATCCGCCAGCTTGAATACCCCGGCGACGTGCTGGCCAAACATTACATCGGCAAGGTGGGCCGCAGCACCATCGACACCTTTGCCACGCTGGAGATGGTGGGCCAGCCCGGCGTGATCCACGCCACTGGCGGCGCCACCGTGGTGTGGACGGATTTCAAGGCGCAAAAGTCGGTGCCGGTGCCGGATGACATCCGCGCGCTGCTCAGTCAGCTGTGATCTTCGAAGCCCGGATCACCTTGCCCCAGTGATCCAGCTCCTTGCGGGTGAAGTCGGCCAGCTGGGCGGGGCTCATGATCTCGACCAGCGTGCCTGATTCTTCGGCGCGACGGCGCGTGTCAGCCTGGCCCAGGATCTTGCCCATCTCGCTGTGCAGGGTGTTGATGATCTCGGGCGGTGTGCCTGCCGGGGCGTACAGCGCAAACCATGAATCCAGGGCGAAGCCCTTCAGGCCGGCTTCAACGGCCGTGGGCACCTGGGGCAGGGCCGCCAGGCGCGTGGCGCTGGTGACGGCCAGGGCCTTGAGCTTGCCGCCCTTGACCTGCGCGACCACCGAGGCCGGCGTGGTGATGAACAGGTCCACCTGGTTGCTCAGCAAGTCCTGCACGGCCGGGCCCGCGCCCCGATACGGGATATGGGTGATGAAGGTGCCTGTCAACTGTTTGAACAGCTCGCCTGCAATGTGCTGGATCGAGCCGTTGCCCGATGAAGCGTAATTGAGCTTACCGGGGTTGGCCTTGGCGTAGGCGATCAGCTCGGCCAGGTTGTTGACCGGCAGGTTGGCGCGGGTCACCAGCACCTGCGGCGCGCGGGCGATCATGCCCACGGGCGCAAAGTCCTTGATCGGATCCCAGCCGGCCTTGGCAAACAGGTGCGGGTTGCCCACCTGGTAGCCGCTGTAGGCCACCAGCAGGGTGTGGCCATCGGGTTTGGACTTGGCCACCGTCTGGTTGCCAATGTTGCCGGCCCCGCCGGCCTTGTTGTCGACGATCACCGGTTGGCCCAGTGCCTTGGACAGCCCATCGGCAATGAGCCGGGCGGTGAAGTCGGTGGTGCCGCCGGGCGCGCTGGGCACCACCAGCGTCACCGGGTGATCCGGGTATTTGGCCTGCGCCAGGGCAGCAGTGGCCCAGGGCAGGGCCGCTGCAGCAGCCGCGCTGCGCAGCAAGATTCGGCGATTCATGTCAGTCTCCTGTGGGTGACCTGTTTGTCGGGCCAGTTCGTCAGGCCAGTTCAGAGATCTCGATCAGGTTGAAGTCGGGGTCACGCACATACACCGACCGGATCTTCTGGGTGGCACCCGTGCGCATCACCGGCCCTTCCACGATGGGCCATTGCTGATCATTCAAACGCTGGATCACGGCATCGAGCGGGATGCTGGCGATGAAGCACAGATCCAGCGCACCGGGCACGGGCAGGTGGGCCTTGGGTTCAAACTCGGCACCCTGCACATGCAGGTTGATCTTCTGGTTGCCAAACTTGAAGGCCTGGCGCTCAACCGGCGGTGTGCCGCCGATGAACGATTCGAGTTGCATGCCCAGCACGCGGGTGTAGAAATCCACGCAGGCTTCGCGCCGCGCGGTGGTGAGAACCAGGTGATCCAGGTGGTCGATCATGAGGCGGCCTGACGAAGTTCGTTGACGTAGGAAGGAACGGGGTGCAGATCGGTGCTGAGCCCGGCCTTGGCCAGCTGGCCCGGCACATGGTGGCCCACGATGTGCGGCAGCTGGCGGGCAACAGCCAGCAAGCGGTCCATCTTGATGCCGGTGTCGTAACCCATGGTCTGCAACATGTGGATGGCGTCTTCGCTGGCAATGTTGCCGCTGGCACCGGGCGCATAGGGGCAGCCGCCCAATTCGCCCAATGAGCCGTCAAAGCGGGCGATGCCGGCCTGCACCGATGCCAGCACATTGGCCAGGCCCATGCCACGGGTATTGTGAAAGTGCAGCGTCAATTGCAGGCCGCCAAAGCGTTCGATCAGGGCCTGGGCCATGCGGGCCACCTGCGCCGGATTGGCCATGCCGGTGGTGTCGCAGATCGTCAGGCCGCGCACACCCAGTTCGGCAAATCGGCCGGCCCAGCGCAGCACTTCATCCTGCGGCACCTCGCCCTCCATGGGGCAGCCAAAGCAGGTGGACAGCGACACGTTGATGGGCGTCTGGCCAGCGGCCAGCTTGATCACCTCACGCAGGCCGGCAAAGCTTTTTTCGCGGGGCATGCGCAGGTTGGCCAGGTTGTGCGTCTCGGAGGTGGACATCACGATGTTGAGCTCGTCGGCGCGGCATTCCAGCGCACGTTCGGCGCCGCGCACATTGGGCACCAGCACGGTGTATTCCACGCCGGGCACACGCTGGATGCGGCCCATCACGGCCTCGGCATCGCGCAGCATCGGGATGGCCTTGGCCGATGTGAACGATGTCACCTCGATCTTGGCGTAGCCACATTGGCTCAGCGCGTCGATCAGGGCCACCTTGGCATCGGTGGGCACAAACTCGGGTTCGTTCTGAAAGCCGTCGCGGGTGACGACCTCGTTGAAATGGATGCGGGTCATGGTGGGTGCTCAGTGGACGATGCCGCGCTCGCGCAGCGCCTGGATCTGCGTGTCGCTCAGGCCCAGCTCGCGCAGCACGGCGTCCGAGTCCTGGCCCAGTGTGGGGGCGTTGCGGCGGTGCTGCCCAGGTGTGGCCGACAACTTGGGCACGATGCCGGGCACCGCCAGGCTGCTGCCGTCGGCCATCTGCACGCTGTCGATCATGCCGCGGGCCTGGTAGTGCGGGTCGGCGGCGATGTCGGCCACGGTGTAGATGCGCCCGGCCGGTACCGAGGCACCTTCCAGCAGGCGCAGCACCTCGTCCACGCCGAGGCGGGCGGCCCACTGGCCTATCACCTCGTCCAGCTCGGCCACCCTGGCCACGCGGCCGGCGTTGTTGGCCAGGCTGGGGTCCTGCCCCAGGTCGGGCCGGCCGATCAGGGCCATCAAGCGCTTGAAGATGCTGTCGCCGTTGCCGGCAATCAGCGCATAGGCCCCGTCCTGGCACCGGTAGGCATTGGTGGGGGCGATGCCGGGCAGGGCGCTGCCAGCGGGGCCGCGCACGGCGCCAAAGGCGCTGTACTCGGGCAGCAGGCTTTCCATGCAATTGAACACGGCCTCGTACAGCGCCACGTCGATGACCTGGCCCTGGCCGGTGGCATGGCGGTGCTGCAGCGCCAGCAGGATGCCGATCACGCCGTGCAGGGCAGCCAGGGTGTCGCCAATGCTCACGCCCACGCGCACCGGCACGCGGCCTGGCTCGCCGGTGAGGTGGCGCAGGCCGCTCATGGCCTCGGCCACCACGCCAAAGCCGGGCCGGTTGCGGTAGGGGCCGGTCTGCCCGTAGCCGCTGATGCGCAGCACGATCAAGCGCGGGTTGGCTGCCAGCAGCTCATCGGGTGACAGGCCCCAGCCTTCCAGGGCACCGGGCCTGAAGTTCTCGATCAGCACATCGGCTTCGGCGGCCAGTTGCCGCACCAGGCCCTGGCCCTCGGGGGTGCGCAAATCCAGCGCCACCGAGCGCTTGTTGCGCGATTGCACCTGCCACCACACCGAGGTGCCTTCTTTCAGCAGCCGCCACTTGCGCAGCGGGTCGCCTTCGCCGGGGGGTTCGATCTTGACCACTTCGGCACCAAAGTCGGCCAGGGTCTTGGCGGCAAAGGGGCCGGCGATGAGCTGGCCCAGCTCCAGCACCTTGATGCCGGCCAGCGCGGAGGGAGAGGGTGTGGACATGGCCGCCAGTGTGGCCGGGCAGCCGGGTGCTGACTATTTGCTTTTGGCGCCACCAGACTTCGCATTTTGCGAAGTCGACTGCAAGAACTGGCTGAAGGCCTGCACGGCCGGATCGGCATCGGGCCGGCAGCACACCTGCAACTGGCGCCGGGCCCAATCGTCGGACAGCGGGCGCCATGACAGCTTCATGGCCCGCGCCAGCGGCAGCGCCGCCGCCTTCGGCAGTGATGCAATGCCCATGCCCGACGCCACCATGTGCCCCACCGCGTCAAAGCTGCTCACCTGCATGCGCAGGCGCAGCGTGCGGCCCGCCGCCATGGCGGCCTGCTGTTGGGCCTGCAGCATCGCTGCGCCCGCGTTCAGGCTGATCCAGGGTTCATCCAGCGTGGCCGCAAAGGGCAGCGGCTCGTGGCCCGCCAGCGCATGACCGGCAGGCAGGATCAGCACCAGCTCGTCGCTGCGAAAGTTGTGCACCGTCAGGCCCCGTACATCCGGGCCCTGCACGAACACGCCCAGGTCGGCCCGGCCTTCACGCACCGAGCTGACCACCTGCTCGGACACCTGTTCTTCCAGTTCGACCTGCACCTCGGGCTGCTGCTGGGCATAACGCGCCAGCAGCGGCGGCAGAAACTGCGTGATGGCTGCCGTGCTGGCGCACAGATGCAGATGCCGCACCACGCCTTGCCGGGCATCGGCCAGCTCGACCATCAGCTGATCCAGCTCGCCCAGGATGGCCATGCCGCGTTTCATGAAGGCGCGGCCCATGGGTGTGGGCGTCAGGCCCCGCGAGTGCCGCTCAAACAGTTGTGCCCCCACGGCCCTTTCCAGATCGCGAAGCCGGCGGCTGGCGGCCGGCAACACCAGGTGGCATTCATGCGCGGCGGCGGTCAGGCTGCCGGTGCGCGCACAAGCCACGGCCAGGCGCACCGAGATGAAGTCGAACCGCGCCAGGTTGTACAGGGGTGTCGTCATGCCGCCAGCAGCTTGTTGACCAGTTCGGGGGTGGTGGCCGCGCCCACCTTGCGCATCAGGCGGGCGCGGTACACATCCACCGTGCGCGGGCTGATGCCCAGGCGCTTGCCGATCTGCTTGCTGGTCAGGCCTTCGATCAGCAAGGCCGCGATCTCGCGTTCGCGGGCGGTGAAATCAACCCGCAGCTTGCGCCGCGACGACAGGTCTTCAAAGGCCCAGATGCCCGCTGCATGCGGCTGCGCAGGATCCAGCGCCCGGCCACTCACATGGCACCAAAACAGCTCACCACCCGCAGCGCCGCCCACCCGTTTCATCACGCGTTCGTCGGCATACCAGCCCTGGGTGTCCAGGCTGGCGATGATGCGCTCGCCGGTGCGCTCGAATTCGTCCACCGTGGGGTACAGCACCTCCAGGCTCTGGCCCAGCAACTGGTCGCGCTGCGCGCCAAACATGGTCAGCAGGTGCTGGTTGCAATCGACGATCTGGCGCTGGCGCGACAGCACCAGGCCGATGGGCGCCAGGTCAAAGGCGATGCGGTAGTCGAGCGCAGGCGCAGCCGTCACAGGATGGCGTAGGTGGTGGTGCTGTGCGTGGCCAGGCGGCCTTGCGCATCCAGGATCTCGATCTCACCGAACACCAGGTTCTTGCCTGCGCGCAGCACGCGCGCCACCACGCGGGCCTGCCCGCTGTCGCCCGGCACCGGCCGCAAAAAGCTGGTTTGCAATTGCACCGTAGTCATGGGCTTGAAGCCACCCAACTGGCTGCTGACGGCCAGCACCATGGCGGTGTCGGCGGCGGCCATCAAGGTCTGGCCGCAGCACACCCCCCCGCCGTGAACATGGCGCGCGGTGATGGGCAGGGCCAGCGTCACCACACCGGGCTGGGCGTCCAGCACCTGCAGGTTCAACTCGGTCACCGAGGCGGCAAACACCTCGGACAACAGCGTTTGCAAGGCGGCAATCGAGACGGGGGCGGGTGCGGTCATGGGCTCTCCAGGGCGTACTTAGGCGATTTTACGTAACGACTACGTAATGGCATACGTAGTACCCTTCGCGCCGTTGCGATCAACCTCGAAAGCGCTCCCATGAACAAGATCTACCCCAGTGCGCAGGCTGCATTGGCTGGCATCGTGCAGGACGGCCAGCTGTTGGCGGTCGGCGGCTTTGGCCTGTGCGGCATCCCCGAGGCGCTGATTGACGCGCTGCGAGACAGCGGCGCCAAAGACCTCACCGTCATCAGCAACAACGCCGGCGTCGATGGTTTCGGCCTGGGCAAGCTGCTGGAAACCCGCCAGATCACCAAGATGATCTCCAGCTACGTGGGTGAGAACAAGGAGTTCGAGCGCCAGTTTCTGGCCGGCGAGCTGCAACTCGAATTCACCCCGCAAGGCACGCTGGCCGAGAAGCTGCGCGCCGGTGGCGCCGGCATCCCGGCGTTCTTCACGCGCACCGGCGTGGGCACGCTGGTGGCCGAAGGCAAGGAACTGCGCGAGTTTGACGGCCACACCTATGTGATGGAACGCGCCCTGACCCCGGCGGTGTCGCTGGGCAAGGCCTGGAAGGCCGACAAGAGCGGCAACCTGATCTTCCGCCGGACGGCGCGCAACTTCAACCCGGCCGTCATCATGGCTGGCAAGATCAGCGTGGTCGAGGTGGAAGAGATCGTCGAGACCGGCACCTTTGATCCGGACGAGGTGCATCTGCCGGGCGTTTATGTGAGCCGCATCGTGCTCAACGCCACCCCCGAAAAGCGCATCGAAAAGCGCACCATCACCGAAAAAGCTGGAGTCTGATCACCATGGCCTGGACCCACGACCAAATGGCAGAACGCGCTGCCCAAGAACTGCAAGACGGCTTCTATGTGAACCTGGGCATCGGCTTGCCCACGCTGGTGGCCAACTTTGTGGATCCGCGCATTGAGGTGTGGCTGCAAAGCGAAAACGGCATGCTGGGCATTGGCCCCTTCCCGACCGAAGACGAAGTCGATCCCGACCTCATCAACGCCGGCAAGCAGACGGTGACCACCATCCCCGGCTCCAGCATCTTTGGCAGCCACGACAGCTTCGCGATGATCCGCGGCGGCAAGATCAACCTGTCGATCCTGGGCGCCATGCAGGTCAGCGAAAAGGGCGACCTGGCCAACTGGATGATCCCCGGCAAGATGGTCAAGGGCATGGGCGGCGCCATGGACCTGGTGGCCGGCGTGGCCCGCGTGCTGGTGCTGATGGAGCATGTGGCCAAGAAGAAGGACGGCACCATCGACCTGAAGATCCTGCCCTCGTGCACCCTGCCGCTCACCGGCCTGGGCGTGGTCAACCGCATCATCACCGACCTGGCCGTGATGGACGTGACCCCTGAAGGCCTGAAGGTTGTCGAGATGGCGCCGGGCGTGACCCGCGAAGAGCTGCAAAGCAAGACGGGCGTGCCGCTGCACTGATCGCGCGCAGGCCACAACAAGAAGGGCTCCGATCGGAGCCCTTTTTTTTGCGCTGGCCGCCGTTCAGCGGCCCTTCATGGCCTGTGCCGCCTGGCTCACCAGCGCGGGCCCCTTGTAGATCAGGCCGGTGTAGATCTGCACCAGGTCGGCACCCGCCTGGCGCTTGGCCTGGGCGTCGGCCCCGCTCATCACGCCGCCCACGCCGATGATGGGGTAGGCGCTGCCCAACTCGGCGCGCAGCATGGCGATCACGCGGTTGCTGGCTTCAAACACCGGCTTGCCGCTGAGGCCGCCGGTTTCATCCGCATGGGGCAGGCCCTTGACGGCCTCGCGAGAGATGGTGGTGTTGGTGGCGATGACGCCATCGATGCCGTTGCTGCGCAGCGTGGCGGCGATCACCTTGACCTGGGCGTCGTCCAGATCGGGGGCGATCTTCACGAACATGGGCACCTGGCGTTTGAGCTGCTGGGCCAGTTGCGCCTTGCGGGCTTGCAGGCTGCCCAGCAGGGCGTCCAGCGCTTCGTCGCTTTGCAGGGCGCGCAGGTTCTTGGTGTTGGGGCTGGAGATGTTGACGGTGATGTAGTCGGCGTGGGGGTACACGCCCTCCAGGCCCAGCAGGTAATCGCTGGCGGCGTCTTCAATGGGCGTGGCGGCGTTCTTGCCGATGTTCAGGCCCAGGATGCCCCCCTGCGCCCGAAACTGCCGGGCCTGCTGCACATTGGCCAGAAAGGCCGGCAAGCCCTCATTGTTGAAGCCCAGGCGGTTGATCAGGGCGTCGGCCTCGGGCAGACGAAACATGCGCGGCTTGGGGTTGCCAGGCTGGCCCTTGGGCGTGACGGTGCCCACCTCGATGAAACCAAAGCCCATCGCACCCAGGCCGTCGATGCAGCGCCCGTTTTTGTCCAGCCCTGCGGCCAGGCCAATGCGGTTGGGAAAGCGCAGGCCCGCCACGGTGACGGGATCACTCACCCGGGCTTGCGACCACAGGCACTGCAGCGGCGTGCGCTGCAGCGACGCGATGGCGTCCAGCGTGAGTTCGTGGGCGCGCTCCGGGTCAAGGCCGAAGAGAAACGGGCGGGTGAGGGCGTAGGGGACGAAAGCCATAATCCGGGATTCTCCCAGACCCCACACCGATCACCCCTCATTCGGGCTGCCAGCGGCCCCATTTCGACATGACACAGGATGAATTGAAGGCCCTGGTGGGCCGCGCCGCCTTGGACTACGTGGTGCCCGGCACCGTCGTGGGCGTGGGCACCGGCTCCACCGTCAACTGCTTCATCGATGCACTGGCCACCATCAAGGGCCAGATCACCGGCGCGGTGAGCAGCTCGGTCAAGAGCACCGAGCGCCTGCTGGCCCATGGCATCCCGGTGCTCGATGCCAACCAGATCACCCGCATCCCGGTGTACATCGATGGCGCCGACGAAATCGACCACGGCGGCCACATGATCAAGGGCGGCGGCGCGGCCCTGACCCGCGAAAAAATCGTGGCCGACCTGGCTGACCGCTTTGTGTGCATCGCCGACGAAAGCAAGCTGGTGCAGGTGATGGGCACCTTCCCCTTGCCGGTTGAGGTCATCCCCATGGCCGCCGCCCAGGTGGCCCGCCGCTTTGCCGATGCTTATGGCGGCCAGGCCACCGTGCGCCAGGGCGTGACCACCGACAACGGCAATGTGATCGTGGACGTGCGGGGCCTGTCCATCACCGACCCCATGGCCATGGAAACCGAAGTCAACCAGTGGCCCGGCGTGGTCACCGTGGGCATCTTTGGCCGCCACCGCGCCCGCGTGTGCCTGCTGGGCACCGCGCAAGGCGTGCGCACGCTCAACTTCGACTGAGCTTGGCCCGAGGCGCAGGCTCAGGGCTTGCGCACCGCCCGCGCTTCAAACCGGGCCACGTCCACGGCATCCAGCAGGCTGGCCGGCAAGGGCACCGGGGCACCGGTCATCCAGGCCGCCAGCACTTCGCCGCCCAGCGCAGCTTGGGTGATGCCCCGTGAGCCCAGTGCGGTGAACACCCACAGGCCGGGCTCGCGGGCCACCAGACGGGGTTGATCGGCCAGTCGGCTGCCCGGCGCAGGCAGCTCGCCGCTGGGCAGCGGGCCCAGCCAGGGCAGGCGGTCGTCGCTTTGCACGCGCCAGCCTACGCGCCCGTCCAACTGCTGCGGCGCCAGCGGGGCTGCCCAGCCGGTCAGCCGCTTCAGGCTGGCCAGGTTGTGCGCGTGGTCGCTGTCACGCAGTGAGGGGTCGTCATCACCCGCCATGGACGTGGCGCCGCACAGGAGGCGCCCGTCGGCCAATTGCAGGGCGTAACCCCCATCGGCCAGCGGCCAGGGCAGCCGGGGCGCGCCTGGCAAGCCGGCCGGCAGCACCGTGGTCTGGCCCCGCACCCGCTGCGGCCACCAGGGCTGGGGCGCGCCGGGCATCAGGCGCGTGACATCCGAGGCATTGCACAGCACCACGGCATCGGCCTGGGCCAGCACCTGGCCCTGCGGCCCAGTCAGCTGCCAGCATGCCCCCCGGCGTTGCAGGCTGTGCACCGGCAGGCCCGTGCGCAGCGTGATGCCGGGCGCCTGCAGCCAGTGCCTGACCAGATCACCCGGCGACACCCAGCCCCCGCCCGGGTAGAACCAGGCCGGGCTACCCTCGGGGCCGAAACCGCTGCGGGCCTGCACAAAGCGCGCCGGCAGGTGCCAGCGCTCGATCAGCGCCTGCATCGCTGCCAGGTTCAGCGTTTGCTCGCCGCGCAGCAGGCCATGTATGCCACCCGGCACGGCGCCTGTTTTGATCAAGGGCCGCAAGGCCTGTTCGCAGCGCAGCGCAGCGGCGCGCAGCCAGCGGGCGTGCGGGCCGTCGTTGGCATGCACGATGCCGTGAAACAGGCCCCCTGCATTGCCCGATGTCTCAGCGGCGGGCTGGCCATGCTGCTCGATCACCTGAACGGCCAGGCCCTGTTGGGCCAGCGCCCGGGCCACCGCCGCGCCCGCCAGCCCGGCGCCCACCACCACCACGCTGGTATGGCCCGGGCCCAGGCCCTGGCGGCCCGGCGGCGCGGGCGGCGTGAAGCGCGGCGCAAAGCGGCCCACGGTCATGTCGGGTTGCCCGGTGGGGCGCGCAGTAGCCTGCACCTCAAAACCCGCGCCTTGCAGGCCGCGCCGCACCTCGTCGGCCGTGCACCAGGTGGCCACGGTGGCCCCAGGCGCGGCCAGGCGGGGCAGCTTGCGCAAGCGGTAGACATCCCACATGGCCGGGTTGCGCGCGGGTGCAAAGCCGTCCAGGTAAAAGGCGTCCACCTGGGCCACCACTTCGGGCAGCACCTGGGCCACATCGCCCCAGGCCAGCAGCAGGGTGACCCGGCCATCATCCAGATCCACCGTGTGCACGTCGGGGGTGGCCGGTGGCCAATGGGTGTGCAACAGCCCGGCCAATTCGGGCACTGGCGACGCGGCATGGGCACGCTGCAGGTCGTCGGCGGTGGGTGGGTGCTTGTCGATGGCCAGGTAGATCAGCCGCCCGCAGCGCTGCGGGTCATCGCGCCAGGCCTGCCAGGTGGCCAGAAAGTTGTGGCCCAGGCCGAAGCCGGTTTCCAGGATGGCAAACCGTGGCCGATCCGCCCAGCGCGCCGGCAACTGGTTGCCGCCCAGGTACACCTGCCGCGCTCGCGCCAGGGCGCCCGGCCCGCTGGGATAGACCGCATCAAAGTCCGTGGCGCGCGGCGCGCTCGCGTCCGAAAAATCGATGCGCGCCGTCTGGATGGGGCCCCAGGTCATGGCAGGGGTCAGCGGGCCTGAGCCGCCAGCCAGCGCAGCAGCGGCTCACGGGCACGGCTGAGGCCTCGATAGGCCAGCACCGCCTCGCTCATCGAGGCCAGTGCGTCGTGCAGGCGTTGGGCCTGCTGCCGGCCTTGCAAGGCCTGGGTGAGCGGGGTGGTTTGAACCAGGATGGTGAACACCGCCTGGGCCTGGCCCTCGGGGCGGCCGGGTACCGGGATGAAGGTTTGCCGCTCGGTGCGAAACCAGGTCTGGGCGGCCAGGGCCTCGTCGCTCAGGCCAGCGGCCCAACGCGCAGGATCCACCCGTGCGGGATGGCCGTGCAGGCGCGGGTGGGCGGTGAGCGTCCACACAAAACGCTCCCAGCGCTGTGGCCCGGTCACCAGTTTCACCAGATGGGGGGCGGCATCGATCAACAGCTTGTTGTCGGCCACCGGGGCATGGGCCTGCGCGAAGGACTGGCCCACCTTTTCTTCGGGCGCCCACATCGAGGGCAGGGCCACGGCCAACCAGGGCAGCGTGCCGCGCTGGGCATCCAGCACCGCAAAGTCTTCGGCAAAGGCCAGGCTGAGCAGGGCAGCGCGTCGCCAGGGGCGGGGCAGCTGGGCCAGCAGGGCGCCCACCTCGGGCCAGGGGCCGCTGCCCAGCGGCTGGGGCTGGTCTTGTGCATCCAGTGCCCAGCCCAGTCCGGGCGCCAGCCACTGGCCATCACGCTGGGCAAAACTGTCGGCATGCTCGGCCGCCGCATGGTCGGCCAGGGCCTGCATGGCAGGCTGGGCGTCAAAACCGGCTTGCGACAACAGGGCCTGATCAGGGAAGGCGCCCAGCACCGCCAGCTTCTCGCGCAGGTGCCGGCACACGCCTGCGCGCGGGCCGGTGGACGGCGTCAGCTGCGTTGCACCGGCAGCCAGCTTGCGCAGGCCCGGTTGCATGCGATGCGGCAGGTGCACCGCGGCGTCGAAGTCAAAGCTCATGGCGTGAAGCGTGGCCGGCAGGGGTGGCCCACAGTGTCGCAGCCCCGCGCCGTGGCAGCGCGAAGCGCCATGCAAAAGGGCACCCGAAGGTGCCCCTGTGGTTGGCAGGCTCGAAGGCTGGCCTCACACGCGCTTGCGGTACTCGTGCGTGCGGGTGTCGATTTCGATCTTGTCGCCCTGGGCCACGAAGATGGGCACGGGGATTTCAAAGCCGGTGGCAATCTTGGCAGGCTTGAGCACCTTGCCCGAGGTATCGCCCTTGACGGCGGGTTCGGTCCAGGTGACTTCACGCACCAGCGAGGTGGGCAACTCCACCGAGATGGCCTTGCCGTCATAGAAGACGACTTCAACGGGCATGCTGTCTTCCAGGTACTGGATGGCGTCGCCCATGTTCTCGGCTTCGACTTCGAACTGGTTGTACTCGGCGTCCATGAACACGTACATCGGGTCAGCGAAGTAGGTGTAGGTGCACTCTTTCTTGTCCAGGACGATCTGTTCCATCTTGTCGTCGGCCTTGAACACGGTCTCGGTGGCCTGGTTGTTCAGCAGGCTCTTGAGCTTCATGCGCACGGTGGCCGAGTTGCGGCCGCCGCGTGAGTATTCGGTCTTGAGCACGACCCACGGGTCCTTGCCCTGCATGATCACGTTGCCGGCGCGGATTTCTTGAGCGATTTTCATGGGTGGAGTTCCGTGGTTTGTGGCCCCGGGGGTACTTGGAGCAAAGCCTGAGATTTTAGCCCGGATCGGCCGAGATGCCAATTCGGGCGGCCTGATGGGCGGCAAAGCGCATCAATTGGGTGCACAGATCAGGCTGGGCCAGCAGCCCCTGGCGCCATCGGCCATGGTGGGCGCGCCAGGCGGGCACATCGGGCCACTGCACTGGTGTGGGCCCCAGCCCATTGAGGGCCCGGAACCACCCCGCCACACAGCTGCCCAGGCCCGGTTCGGCGCCATCCAGGTAACGGGCCAGAAAGGCATCGAGCTTGGCCGCGTGCGCGCCATCGTCCTGCGGGTAGATGTGCCACAAGAACGGTGCATCAGCTTGCAACTGCGCCCGCACGAACGAGTCTTCGCCGCGCACGATGTTCAGATCGGCGCAGGCCAGCAGGCAGTCAAAGTCGGGCTGGCTCAGGTGGGGCAGGGCCAGGCAGCGATGGCCCGGTGGCCAGGCCTGCGTGGCCAGTTGCGCCTGCGCCGGCCCGGGCAGTGCCCGCAGCAGGGTGGGCCTGCCCGCCGCACAGGCGTTCAGCACCGCTTTCAAGCCCGCGTCGCGGTAACAAAAAACGTTGATCACCTGCTCACCGGTGCGGGCGATGGCCTCATCGGGCAGGGCCGCTGCGGCTTTGCCCGCGGCCAGGTCATGCAGCAAGCCCCCGGTGCGCGGCGTGAAGCCGGGGTAGAAGAACCACTTGGTCAAGCCCGCGGCTGGGCCATGCCATTGCGGCGAGCGCAACTGGTGCGAGCGCTCGACATAGTCTTCGGCGCTCAGGTACTCCAGGTTGATCCACACCGGCGCGGGCTGGCAGGCCGCCATGCTGGCCATCACGTGCGCGGGCAACTCGCAGCCGAATGCTTCGATGACGACGTCGCCGGGCGTGACGGCCATGGGCTGCTCAGGCCAGGGCAGCACCTGCACACCGGGGTGGCCGGCCGGTGCCATCCAGACAAGGGCCGAGGCGTCGTCGATCCACAGGCGCACGGCCACGCCGCGCGCAGCCAGCGCCCGTGCCAGGCGCCAGCACACGCCCACGTCGCCATGGTTGTCAATGACGCGGCAGAACACGTCCCAGATGGGTGGGGTCATGGGGCGCGATTATTGAGGCCAGCGATGCGGCGGCAGAATCACGCACCCAGCCCGCCACCCCAGATGAGCACGCCCACGCCCCCCGAACCCGCCGCCCTGGCCCCCGACGCCGGGCCGCCCGAGGCTGCGCAGCGCGAGCGCCTGCTGGCCGAGGTGGCCGCCTTGCCATCGCTGCCCGGGGTGTACCGCTACTTTGATGCGCAGGGCCAGGTGCTGTACGTGGGCAAGGCCCGCAGCCTGAAAAAGCGGGTGTCCAGCTATTTTCAGAAGGACCACGGCGGCACGCGCATTGGCCACATGATCAGCCGCATCGCCCGGCTGGAAACCACCGTGGTGCGCACCGAGGCCGAGGCCCTGCTGCTGGAAAACAACCTGATCAAGACGCTGAACCCCAAGTTCAACATCTTGTTTCGCGACGACAAGAGCTACCCCTACCTGAAGCTGCAGAACCACCCGTTTCCCAGGGTGGCCTACTACCGCGGCGCGGTTGACCGCAAGCACACCTACTTTGGGCCCTACCCGGGTGCCTGGGCGGTGAAGGAAACCATCCTGTTGCTGCAAAAGGCCTTTCGCCTGCGCACCTGTGAAGACACGGTTTACGCCAACCGCTCGCGCCCTTGCCTGCTGTACCAGATCCGCCGCTGTTCAGGGCCCTGCGTGGGCCTGATTTCACCCGACGACTACGCCCGCGACGTGGGCCATGCCGAGCGCTTTCTGCGGGGCGATTCGGATGAGGTGATCGGCTCGATGCAAAAGCAGATGATGGCGTTTTCGGATGCGCTGGAGTTTGAGCGCGCGGCCGAAGTGCGCAACCAGATCACGGCGCTGTCGCGCGTGCTGCACCAGCAAAGCATGGAAGAAAGCAGCCTGTCCTCGCGTGATCGTGATGTGGACGTGCTGGCCGTGAAGGTGCTGGGCGGCCGTGCCTGTGTCAACCTGGCCATGGTGCGGGGCGGTCGGCACCTGGGCGACCGCGCCTACTTTCCGGCCCATGTTGAAGACGCGGCGGCGCTGTCGGCCGAGCAGGCCGATGAGCGGGCCGAACAACGCTCGGTCGAGCAGCAGGTGCTCGAAGCCTTCATCGCGCAGCATTACCTGGGCGTGGCCCCACCGCCAGCGCTGGTGCTCAGCCATGCGGTCGAGGCCGACTTGCTGGCCGCCCTGGGTGAACAATGCGGCATCAAGATCACTGCCCAGCACCAGCCGCGTGAGCAACGCCGGGTGTGGCTGGAGATGGCCGAGAAGGGTGCGCAGATCGCCCTGGCCCGCCTGCTGTCCGAAGAAGGCTCGCAGCGTGAGCGCACCCGCGCACTGGCCGAGGCGCTTGACCTGGCCATCGACGACCTGGATCAGCTGCGCATCGAGTGCTTTGACATCAGCCACACCGCCGGCGAAGCCACCCAGGCCAGCTGCGTGGTGTACGAAGGCCACGCCATGCGCTCGGGCGAATACCGCCGCTACAACATCGATGGCATCACCGGCGGCGACGATTACGCGGCCATGCGCCAGGTGCTGACGCGCCGCTACGCCAAGGTGGCCGAGGCGCGTGCGGCGGCGCAGGTCAGCGGCCAGATCTCGGCCGGCGCCGAGAACGCGCCGCTGTCGGCCAAGGCGCTGCGCCTGCCCGATCTGGTGCTGGTGGATGGCGGCAAGGGCCAGGTGTCGATGGCCCGCGAGGTGTTTGAATCGCTGGGCCTGGATCTGTCATTGATCGTGGGCGTTGAAAAAGGCGAGGGCCGCAAGGTGGGCCTGGAAGAGTTGGTGTTTGCCGATGGCCGCGAGAAGGTGTACCTGGGCCACGATTCCGCCGCGCTGATGCTGGTGGCGCAGATCCGTGACGAAGCCCACCGCTTTGCCATCACCGGCATGCGCGCCAAACGCGCCAGCGTGCGCACGGGTGGCAGCAAGCTGGAAGACATACCGGGCGTGGGCCCCAAAAAACGCGCCCGCCTGCTGCAGCGCTTCGGTGGCATCCGAGGCGTGGCGGCGGCCAGTGTGGACGAGCTGTGCAGCGTCGAAGGCATCTCCCACGAGCTGGCTGAAGAGATCTACCGCGCCCTTCGGTGACAAGCCTGTGATGCAGCGCCCGCACAACAGCGCTGCAAAAGGCGGCAATCTCTCTGCCTCGGCGCCCGCACCAAGGCGGCGCGCGTCCTGCACAATGCAAGCATGTTCCTGACGCTGCCAACCTTGCTGACGTGGGCCCGCATCGTGGCGATCCCGCTGATCGTTGGCGTCTTCTATCTGCCGCTGGATGCCGCGTCACGCAACCTGATCGCCACCGTGATGTTCGTGGTGTTCGCGGCCACCGACTGGCTTGACGGCTGGCTGGCCCGCAAGCTCGATCAAACCTCGGCCTTCGGCGCCTTCCTCGATCCGGTGGCCGACAAGTTTCTGGTGTGCGCCTCGCTCTTGGTGCTGGTCAAGCTGGATCGGGTGGATGTGCTGGTGGCGCTGGTCATCATCGGCCGCGAGATCGCCATCTCGTCGCTGCGCGAATGGATGGCCCAGATCGGTGCCTCACGCAGCGTGGCGGTGCACATGCTGGGCAAGCTCAAGACGGCCACCCAGATGACGGCCATACCCTTCCTGCTGTACGACGGCGCGCTGTTCGGCATCATCGACACCCACATCTGGGGCACCGTGCTCATCATCGTGGCCAGTGTGCTGACGATCTGGTCGATGGTGTACTACCTGCAGCGCGCGCTGCCTGAGATCCGGGCCAAGGCGCGGTGAGCACCGCAGCCGTCTCGGGCCGCCAGCAAGCCTGGCTGGCCGCCATGCCCTGGGTCTTCGTGGTGGTCTGGAGCACCGGCTTTGTGGTGGCCCGCCTGGCCATGCCCCATGCGCCGCCGCTCACCTTTCTGTGCTGGCGCTACGCCTGCTCGCTGCTGGCCTTTGGCGTCTGGATAGCCGTGGCGCGGGTGCCCTGGCCCCGCCAGCGCTCGCAATGGCTGCACCTGGCCGTCAGCGGCGTGCTGATGCATGCGGGCTACCTGGGCGGCGTGTGGGCGGCGGTGCGCGCGGGCATACCGGCGGGCACCGTGGCGCTCATCGTGGGCTTGCAGCCCTTGCTCACCGCCATCTGGGTCAGTGGCCGCGGTCAGCATCATGTGGCGGCGGTGCAGTGGCTGGGCCTGCTGCTGGGCCTGGGTGGCCTGGGTGCGGTGGTGTGGCCCAAGGTGGGCCTGGGTGAAGTCACGCCTGTCAACCTGGCCCTGTCGATCCTGGCGCTGGCCTCGATCACCGCCGGCACGCTCTACCAGAAGCGCTACGTGCAGCCCGGTGATGTGCGCACAGGCAATTTCATCCAGTTGGCTGCAGCCTGGCTGATCACCTGGCCCCTGGTGGCCTGGGAGCCCGGTGCGCTCACCTGGCACCCCGATCTGGTGGTGGCCCTGGTGTGGTCGGTGCTGGGCCTGTCGCTGGGTGCCAGTTCGCTGTTGATGCTGCTGATCCAGCGCGGCGCCGCCACCCGGGTGACCAGCCTGCTGTACCTGGTGCCGCCCTGCACGGCCGTGTTTGCCTGGCTGCTGTTTGGTGAGCGCATGGCGCCGTCGGGCTGGGCAGGCATGGCGCTGTGCGCAGCCGGCGTGTGGCTGGTCCTGCGGGGCGACAAGCGCTGATTCGCTCGGCGTGATCGGGGCTGCTGGCAGGCTGCGCAAACGGCTTGATCGGGGCCAAAGGATTGCACCTAGAATGCGCCCCTCGCGCTTGACACCCTGGCAGACGGTCGCTGTAATGACCGGCCGGGTTGACGCCTGTGCCGTGGCCTGACAACCGCGCAGTCGCCTGGGGCGCACCACATAACGCCAACGAGACACCTTGGAGAGGGGGTACCTTCGTGAACAAAGCCGAGTTGATCGAACACATTGCCAAGCAGGCTGACATTTCCAAGGCAGCAGCCACGCGCGCCCTGGAGGCCCTGATCGGCGGTGTGAAGACCACCCTCAAGAAGAACGGCAGCGTGTCCATCGTGGGTTTCGGCACCTTTGCCGTCACCAAGCGCGCTGCCCGCAGCGGCCGCAACCCGCGCACCGGCGCCGCCATCAAGATCAAGTCGGCCAAGGTTCCGAAGTTCCGTCCGGGCAAGGGCCTGAAAGACGCCCTGAACTGACACGCAGCGGGCTGCAAAGCAGCCCCCAGCACGATGCAAGCGGGTGCTTAGCTCAGTTGGTAGAGCGGCGCCCTTACAAGGCGTAGGTCGGGGGTTCGAGCCCCTCAGCACCCACCACCGCTGCATCATCCAGGCCCAGCCTGATGCGCCGGCGCCAAGCGCCTTAGAATCGCGCATCTGGCGCAGCCCGTACCACGGCTCCATCCCTGCCAAGGCGAACTCCGGTTCGCCTTTTTTGCGATGGGCCACCTCGGTGCCATCGCCAGTCGTCGTCCGCGCTCCCTGCACGCCCACCCCTGAGGCTGTCCACATGTTTGAATTCGTTCGCACACACAACCGGCTGCTGCAACTGCTGTTGCTGATCCTGATCCTGCCGTCCTTCGTGGTGTTCGGTATCCAGGGCTATTCGCGCTTCAACGAGGGTGGCAATGCCACGGTGGCCAAGGTGGATGGCCTGTCCATCACGCAGGCCGAACTGGACGCCAGCCACCAGCAGCAGGTTGATCGCATGCGCCGCCAGGCCCCCAACCTCGATGTCAAGCTGTTTGACACCCCGGCCGCCCGCGCCGAATCGCTGGACGCGCTGATCCGCGAGCGGGTGTTCAACGTGGCGGTGGACAAGCTGCACATGACCGTGTCGGACGACCGCTTGCAGCGCCTGTTTGTCTCCGACCCGCAGTTCGCCATGCTTCGTAACGCCGACGGCAGTGTCAACAAGGACGTGTTGTCGGCCCAGGGCATGAGCTCAGAGATGTTCGCATCGCGCCTGCGCCGTGACCTGGCCCTGCAGCAGGTGCAAGGCGGTCTGATGGCATCGGTGTTCAGCACGCCGGGTACCGTCAACGCCTCGCTTGATGCCCTGCTGCAACGCCGTGAAGTGCGTTACGCCCGCTTTGACACCAAGGATTACCTGGCCAAGATCAGCCCCAGCGATGCCGACATCGAGGCCTACTACAAGGCGCACGAGTCAGATTTCCGTGCTGCCGAGCAGGCCACCATCGAGTACGTGGTGCTGGATCTGGCCACCTTGTCCAAGGGCATCACCGTGCCTGAAGACAAGCTGCGCGAGTACTACAGCCAAAACATCAGCCGCTACGCCGTGGCCGAAGAGCGCCGCGCCCGCCACATCCTGGTCAAGGCCGAGAAGGACGCTGCGGCCGATGTGAAGCAAAAGGCCAAGGCCAAGGCCGATGCCCTGCTGATCGAAGCCCGCAAGACACCGGCTGCTTTCGCCGACCTGGCCAAGAAGAACTCGGACGATCCGGGCTCGGCCGCCAACGGTGGTGACCTCGATTTCTTTGGCCGTGGCGCGATGACCAAGCCCTTCGAAGACGCCGCCTTCGCGATGAAGGCCGGTGAAATCAGCAATGTGGTCGAAACCGAATTCGGCTACCACATCATCAAGCTGGAAGCGGTGCGTGGCGGCGACAAGAAGCCCTTCGAGGCGGTGCGTGCAGGCATCGAGGACGAAGTTCGCCAGCAGATGGCCCGCACCGGTTGGGCGGCCGCCGCCGAAACCTTCACCAACACCGTGTTCGAGCAGGCAGACAGCCTGCAGCCGGTGATCGACAAGCTCAAGCTCGAGAAGAAGACCGCCACCGTGGGCCGCACGCCGGCCCCGGGTGCCAGCGGCCCGCTGGTGTCGGCCAAGCTGCTGGAAGCCGTGTTCAGCACCGATTCGATCAAGAACAAGCGCAACACGCAGGCCGTGGAAGTGGGCGCGAGCCAGATGGCGGCGGCGCGCATCACCCAGTACCAGGCGGCCCGCACCCTGCCCCTGGCCGAGGTGCGTGACGCCGTGCGTCAGCGCGTGGCGGCAAGCCAGGCCGAGGCGCAAGCCCGCAAGGATGGTGAAGCCCGCCTGGCCCAACTCAAGGCCGACGCCAACAGCGGCACCCTGGCCACGGCGGCGGTGGTGTCGCGCAACAAGCCTGAAGGCCTGTCGCGCGAAGCACTCGAAGCCATCCTGGCCGCCGACGCCGCCAAGCTGCCGGCCGTGGTGGGCGTGGCCCTCAGCGGCCAGGGTTACCTGGTGGCACGCATCGACAAGGTGCTGCCGCGCGAGCTCAAGCCTGAAGAAAACCAGGCCCTGCAAAACCAGTACGCCCAGGCCTGGGCCCGTGCTGAAAGCGAGGCCTACTACCAGGCCCTGAGCGCCCGTTTCAAGGTGGACAAGCGCGGTGAAGCGCCTGCTGCCAAGAATGCTGAGGCGGGGGCTTCATCAGGCAAGCCCTGACGAGGTATACTCTTTGGCTCGACGGTGGCTGTAGCTCAGTTGGTAGAGTCCCAGATTGTGATTCTGGTCGTCGTGGGTTCGAGTCCCATCAGCCACCCCAAGACATCGTTGCGCAGGCGTTGATTCTTCAACCGTCTGCCCAGCATCAAACCGGGCTCCGTGCCCGGTTTTTTTCGCCCGGATTCGACCGTTTGCCTGGCTCAGCGAGCGCCCATCTTTCGGTAGATGGCCAGGATCTGCTCGTTCACCGCGCCCAGCTTCAGGCCCATCAGGCTGGCGATTTCCTTGTGGGTGAAGCCCTTGCTCAGGTGGGCCAGCACCTCGGCTTCACGCGTGGACAGCGCCGCTTGCGGGTTTGGCAAGTCGCGAAAGTGCGTCACCAGCCGCCGCGCGATGGCCGGCGACAGCGGAGGCTGGCCCCTGGCGATCCTTTGCAGTGCCTCGACCAGCACCTCAAAACGGTCTTCCTTGAGCAGGTAGCCCTGGGCACCTGCCAGCAGGGCCGGGTACAGGTGCTCGTCGTCGGCGAACAGCGTGGTCACGATGCGGGTGGCAGCCCGGGTGGCGGGCTCGCTCAGCAAGGCCGGGCCGTCACCTTCGGGCAATTCCAGATCGATCAGCACCAGTTGCGGTGCCAGCTGCCCGGGGGCAGCCAGCAAGCGCCGGGCATGGTTCACATCGCCGGCTTCCAGGATGTCCAGCGCATCGCTGAAGCTCTCGCGCACCACCTTGCACAAGAAGCTTCGCGCAACCGGGTTGTGTTCAAGAACAAGGACCGTCACGGCCATGGCAGGCATCTCCTGCGGGCCATGCTAGCGCAACAGGCCGGAAGGGCATCGGGCCTGTTGCGTGGTCAAAACAGGCTCAATCGGCGGTCAGCACCAGCTTGCCGATGACCTGCCGTCCGCCCATGCGGGCATAGGCTTCGTGCAACTTGGACAAGGGCAGGGTGCCCTGGATCACCGGGCGCACCTTGCCCTGTGCATACCAGGCGGCCAATTGATGCAGGTCGCGGGCAAAGGCAGCCGGCTCGCGGCGCACAAAATCGCCCCAGAACACGCCCACCACCGACGCGCCCTTGAGCAAAGAAAGGTTCCAGGGCAGGGCGGGGATGCCGCCGCCCGCAAAACCGATCACCAGATAGCGGCCACGCCAGGCGATCGAGCGGAACACCGGCTCAGCCAGGTCGCCGCCCACCGGGTCGTACACCACATCGGGGCCCTTGCCGTTGGTCAGGGCCTTCAGGGCGTCACGGATGTTCTCGGTGGCGTAGTTGATGGTGTCGTCGGCGCCGATCTCGCGGCACAGCTTGCACTTCTCGTCGGTGGATGCCGCCGCGATCACGCGGGCGCCGGCCGCCTTGGCAATCTGGATGGCCGCCGTGCCCACGCCGCCTGCAGCGCCCAGCACCAGCACCGTTTCGCCGGCCTTGAGCTGGCCGCGGTCCAGCAAGGCATGTTGCGTGGTGCCGTAGGTCAGCAAGAAGGCGGCGCCATGCTCGAAGGACATGCCTTCAGGCAGGGGCATCAGCTTGTCGGCCGGCACGATGGCATGGCTGCCGAAGCCGCCGGTGCCGGCCATGGCGGCCACGCGATCACCCGGCTTGACGTTTTGCACGCCTTCGCCCACGGCTTCCACCACGCCCGCAAATTCGCTGCCCGGCACAAAGGGCAGGGGCGGCTTGAACTGGTACTTGTTCTGCACGATCAGCAGGTCGGGGAAGTTCAGGCTGGCGGCCTTGACGGCGACGCGCACCTGGCCGGCCGCAGGCTCGGGGGTGGGCACTTCTTGCCATTCCAGGGCTTCCACACCGACGGGGTTGGTACACATCCAGGCTTGCATGCAGGGTCTCCTCAAGATGCGGCGATCATAGGCATGGCCCTGATCGCTGCGGCGTCTCGTGGGTGACGAGCCAGGCCGATGGGTGCCTACAATCGGTCGCCTATGCGCATCCTCATTGCCAACGACGACGGGTACCTGGCTCCCGGACTGGAAGCCCTGGTTCGGGCCATGCAGGGCCTGGGCCAGATCGAGGTCATCGCGCCCGAACAAAACGCCAGCGGCACCTCCAACGCGCTCACACTCAACCGCCCCTTGCAGGTGTTTTCGGCCGGCCCGGCCCGGCCGGGCGTGCGCTTTGTCAACGGCACCCCGTCCGACAGCGTGCACGTGGCCCTGACCGGCCTGCTGGGCTACCGGCCCGACCTGGTGCTCTCGGGCATCAACCAGGGCGCGAACATGGGTGATGACACCCTCTATTCGGGCACAGTGGCCGCTGCGATGGAAGGTTATCTTTTTGGTGTGCCGGCCATTGCCTTTTCGCAGGTCAGCAAGGGCTGGGTCGAGCTGGAAGCCGCCGCCCAGGTGGCGCGCGCCGTGGTCGACCAGGTGCTGGCCGATGGCCTGCCTGACAAGCCATTTCTGCTCAACGTCAACATCCCCAACCGGGCCGACGCCCTGAGCCTGCCCAGGGTGGTCACCCGCCTGGGCCGCCGCCATGCCAGCGAGCCGGTCATCCGCCAGACCAACCCGCGTGGTGAAACCATCTACTGGATCGGCCCCCCCGGTGACGCCCGCGAGGCCGGTGAAGGCACCGACTTTCATGCCACGGCGCAAGGCTGTGTCTCGATTTCGCCTTTGCAGGTCGATCTGACCGATCACGCCAACCTGGGGCACTGGCGTCAGCGCCTGACGGGTGCCGCTTGAGCCAGCAACCACCTCGCGCGCCACGGTTTCCGCTGGCACTGGACCAGGTGGGCCGCAGCGCCACGCCGGCCAAGCCGCGTGAGCCGCTGCGCCCGCAGCGCCACCTGCACGAGGCCGCGCGAGACGCGCGTGCGCAGACGGTGCCGCAAGGCCTGGGCCTGGATTCCGCCCTGGTGCGCCAGCGCATGGTGCAACGCCTGCGCGCTGAAGGCATCCAGTGCGAGCCCGTCTTCGCAGCGATGGCCCAGGTGCCCCGCCATGCCTTCGTCGACACGGCACTGGCCATCCAGGCCTACGAAGACACCAGCCTGCCCATCGGCCATGGGCAAACCATTTCCAAGCCTTCGGTCGTGGCCCGCATGATCGAGCTGGCCTTTGGCGGCGCCAATGCCCGGGCGCAGGGCCAGTTGGGCCGCTGCCTGGAGGTGGGCACCGGTTGCGGTTACCAGACGGCGCTGCTGGCGCATCTGGCACGCCAGGTGATCTCGGTCGAGCGGCTCAAGCCTCTTTTTGACAAGGCCAGTGCCAACCTGTCGGCCTGGCGGCTGGACCACGTTCGCCTGGTGTACGGCGACGGCATGCTGGGCCACGCACCCAATGCGCCCTACGACACCATCATCGCCGCCGCGGGGGGCGACGACCTGCCCGAACACTGGCTGACCCAACTGGCCGTGGGCGGGCGCCTGGTGGCGCCCATGCAGCGCAGCGGCGGCCGTGGGCAGGTGCTGGTGGTGATGGACAAGTCTGAGCGAGGCTGTGTGCGCACCGAGCACGAGGGTGTGCACTTCGTCCCCCTAAAATCGGGCATCCTCTGATCCGGCCCTTGCCCGGCCCCTGCCCATGCCTTCCATTCGTCAGCTGTCGCGCACTCTGCAGGTTGGGGCCTTGGCCCTGGCGCTGGCTGCCTGCCAAACCGCGCCCAACCAGGCCCCCGTGGAAGACCGGCGCCCGGCCAAGCCTGCGGCCAAGCCTGTTGCACCGGCAGCCTCTGCGGCGGTGGCCGCGCCCGTGTCACCGGGCACCCCTGCGGCCCCGGCCGACGCGCCCAAGGTGCTGCCTGGCGCCGAAAACGCCGGCAAGCCGGGCTACTACACCGTCAAGCCCGGCGACACCCTGATCCGCATTGGCCTGGACAACGGCCAGAACTGGCGCGACATCGTGCGCTGGAACAGCATTGAAAACGCCAACCTGATCGAAGTGGGCCAGGTGCTGCGGGTGGTGCCGCCCAGTGTGGATGCCTCGGCGGTCAAGACCACCGGTGTCACCTTGTCCAAGGTCGAGGCTCGCCCGCTGGATGGCAAGCCTGCGGTGCCCGCACCGGCCGCGTCGGCGCCTGTGGCCGCCAAGCCCGCCGCGGCGGCCAGCGCGCCGGTGGCGGCGGCTGTTGGCGACGATGACCTGGGCTGGATCTGGCCGGCCGCAGGCAGCCAGATCGGCAAGTTTGACGATGGCAAGAACAACGGCATCGAGATCGCCGGCAAGCTGGGCGACCCGGTGCTGGCCGCCGCCGATGGCAAGGTGATGTACGTGGGCGCCGATCTGCGCGGCCTGGGCAACCTCATCATCATCAAGCACAACAGCACCTACCTCAGCGCCTACGCCCACAACAAGACCTTGCTGGTGAAAGAAGACCAGCAGGTGCGCAAGGGCCAGAAGATCGCCGAGATGGGCAGCACCGACACCGACAAGGTGCAACTGCACTTCGAGATCCGGCGCCAGGGCAAGCCCATCGATCCGGCCAGGCTGCTGCCGGCGCGCTGATCAGCGTTTCCCTCAGTTCGCTGGCGCCGGGCGGGCGCTAGCATCCCTGGACGGCCAGGCAGGCCTTCCAAGGAGACTTCCCCCATGAAATTCCTGATCACTGCAGCGGCCACCGCAGCGCTGCTGACCAGCATTGGTGCCCAGGCGCAAAGCCAGGGCGTGAGCAAGACCGAGATCGTCATCGGCACGATCCAGGATCTCTCCGGCCCGATCGCGGCCTTTGGCAAGCAGTCGCGCAACGGCATGCAATTGCGCGTCGATGAAATCAACGAACAAGGCGGCATTGGCGGCCGCAAGCTCAAGCTGCTGGTCGAAGACTCCGGCTACGACCCCAAGCGCGCCGTGCTGGCCGCGCAAAAGCTGGTCAGCCAGGACAAGATCTTCGTGATGGCCGGCCACATCGGCACGGCGCACAACAACGCGGCCATGCCGGTGCAGTTCGAAAAGAACGTCATCAACTTCATGCCCATCACGGCCGCCCGTGAGATGTACGAGCCCTTCCACAAGCTCAAGTACTCGTTCGCCGCCACCTACTTCGACCAGATCCGCATCGCCTTGCCGCGCCTGGTCAAGGAAAAAGGCGCCAAGAAGGTTTGCACCATCTACCAGGACGATGAATTTGGCCTCGAGGTGATGCGGGGCGCCGAAGCCGGTCTCAAGACCGTGGGCCAGGAACTGGCCGAGCGCACCTCGTTCAAGCGTGGCGCCACCGATTTTTCATCGCAGGTGGCCAAGATGAAGGCCTCGGCCTGCGATCTGGTGGTGATGGGCACCTTGATCCGCGAAACCATCGGCACCATTGGCGAATCGCGCAAGACGGGCTTCTCGCCCACCTTCCTGGGCTCCAGCGCGGCCTACACCGATCTCATCCACAAGCTGGGCGGCAAAGCCATGGATGGCTTCTATGCCACGATGACCTCGCAGCACCCCTACCTGGATGAAGCCTCGCAGCCGCTGCGCTTCTGGGCCAACAAGTACAAGACCAAGTTCAACGAAGACCCCACGGTGTTCTCGGTGTACGGCTACGTGATCATCGACACCTTTGCCAACGCCGCGGCCAAGGCCGGCGCCAACCTCAACACCGACACCTTCATCAAGGCCATGGACACCATGGTGGTGCCGCCCGACATCTTCGGCAGCCCCGAGGCCCGTTACAGCCCCACCAAGCGCCTGGGCAATGACCTGTCTCGGCTGTCGCAGATCGTCGATGGCCGTTGGAAGGTCGTGAGCGACTACATCAAGCCCTGATCGCACTGCATCACGCTGCGCGCAGGCCGCCCACCGAGGCGGCCTTTTTTTGGGCCGGATAATCGGCGCATGACAGCAAGCAATGAATGGTTGAAGGTCGAGTCCATCGACCTCGAAGCGCAGGGCGTGGCCCGCAATGCCGAAGGCAAGGTCGTGTTCATCGAAGGCGCGCTGCCTGGCGAAGAAGTGCAGGTGCAGGTGGGCCGCAGCAAGAACGCCTGGGAGCAGGGCACCCTGGTGGCCATGCGCCGCGAAAGCTCGCAGCGGGTGCGCCCGGGCTGTGCCAATTTTGGCTTGCACCACGGTGCCTGCGGCGGTTGCAAGATGCAGCACCTGGACGCCAGTGCCCAGGTGGCCATCAAGCAGCGTGTGCTCGAAGACAACCTGATGCACTTGGCCAAGGTGAAGGCCGAAACCCTGCTGCGCCCCATCCAGGGGCCCACCTGGGGCTACCGTTACCGTGCCCGTTTTTCGGTGCGTTACGTGGCCAAGCGCCAGACGGTGATGGTGGGGTTTCACGAGCGCAAGAGCCGCTATGTGGCCGACATGCGCGAATGCCCGGTGCTGCCTGCTCGCATGAGCGCCATGCTCACCCCGCTGCGTGAGCTGATGATGACCATGGACCAGCGCGAGCGTCTGCCGCAGATTGAGCTGGCCATCGGCGAGCGCCTCGAAGGCCCCGTCACCGCCCTGGTGCTGCGCCACCTGGAGCCCATGACCGATGCCGACCTGCAGCGGCTGCGGGCCTTTGCCGCCGAGCACGGCGTGCAGTGGTGGTTGCAGCCCAAGGGGCCTGATACCGCGCATCTGCTGGATGAGGGTGGCCCCGAACTGGCCTATGCCTTGCCCGAGTTCGGCCTGACCATGCCCTTCAAGCCCACCGACTTCACGCAGGTCAACCACCACATCAACAGCGTGCTGGTGGGCCGTGCAGTGCGCTTGCTGGATGTGGCGCCCACCGAGCGGGTCATCGACTGGTTTTGCGGCCTGGGCAACTTCACCTTGCCGCTGGCCACCCGTGCCCGCGAGGTGCTGGGCCTGGAGGGCAGTGAAGCGCTGGTGCAGCGCTCACGCGAGAACGCGGCGCGTAATGGCCTGGCGCACAAGGTCAGCTTTGGCGCGCGCAACCTGTTTGAGATGACGCCGGCTGATGTGGTGGCCTATGGGCAGGCCGACAAGTGGCTGATCGACCCGCCCCGCGAGGGTGCCTTTGCCCTGGCCAAGGCCCTGGCCGATCTGCACGCCGAGCCACAGGCCGGCTGGCAGCCGCCGCAGCGCATCGTCTACGTCAGCTGCAACCCGGCCACGCTGGCGCGTGATGCCGGCCTGCTGGTGCACCAGGCGGGTTACCGCTGCGTGTCGGCGGGTGCGGTGAACATGTTCCCGCACACGGCCCACGTCGAGAGCATGGCCGTGTTCGAGCGCGCCAGCTGATCAAGCCCTCAGCAGCGCCTTCAGGCCTCGCCACGACAACAGCGTGCCGGGCATGCGGCGCTCGGCCAGGATGTCGGCCAGCCGGCTGATGATGCGCGCACTGCGTCGGGCGCGCCACACCATCAGGTTCAGCAGCCAGGGATGGCGGTTGAAACTGGCGGCTTTCAGGTACATGTCAAAGCGGGGCTGCATGGCCTGCAGGGCGGCTTCATAGCGGGCGCGCACAGCGCTGTCGTCGCCGCCTGCCACGATGGCCTCAGCGGCGGCGATGCCGGTTTCCATGGCCTTGCCAATGCCCTCGCCGGTGAAGGCATAGGTGGCACCCACGGCATCACCCACCACCAGCATGCCGGCATCACTGCGGCGCGCGCCTTGCAGATCGCAACGCAGCGGTGCACCCTTGAGCCCGCCCAGGTGCTCACCCTCTCGCCACAATTGCCCGGCGGTGTCGTCGATCTGGGTGAAAGCCTCGAACATCTGGCGCAGATTGGCTGGCTTGTGGGCATGCGCGTCGTCACGCCCCGACAAGCCGCCCACACCGATGTTGAACACGCCATCTGGCCCCGGGAAGATCCAGCCATAACCGCCCTTGAGCCGCGGGTGCCACACAAAGTGCAGGCCTGTGACGGTCTTGGCCAACTCGGGGTGTCGCACATGGGCGCGCAGCGCCACCCCGCTGGGTGTGCGGCGGGTGCACATCTGCGAGGCCTGCAAAGCCGCCGGCGTCGCACCGGTGGCCAATACCACCCAGCGGGCCGCCAGCGTGTGTGTGGCCCCGTCCTGGCTGAGGACGGCCCCCACGACGCGGCGCCCACGCTCGTCACGCTTGGGTGATTCGTAGCGAACGGGCGCGGCCATCAGCACGCCGGCCTCGACGGCCGAGGCACACAGCAGCGCGTCCAGTTCCTTGCGGGGCAGCACGGCCAGCGTGCCGGGCACATCCACCGCCTGTCGGCTGGGTGCCACGCAATGCGCGTGTGTCACGCCATGGGCGCGCGCCAGCACCTGATCAAGCAAGCCCAGGCGGGCCAGTGCGGCGTGGGTGTCGGGCACCAGGCCATCGCCGCAGATCTTTTCACGCGGGAAGGCCTGTCCATCGATCATGACGACCTTCAGTCCGGCACGGGCCAGTTGCTGCGCACAGGCGCTGCCGGCGGGGCCTGCACCCACCACCAGCACATCGCAGGAGGCGGGCAGGGCGGACAGGGCCTGGTTCCAGTGGGGGTCGTTCATGGCGAAGGGGCGCGTGCGCCAGGGTCAAAAAAACGGGGCTCCGAAGAGCCCCTGTGTCGCGGTGGACGGGTCGATCAGTCGCGTTCGCCGCCCAGGATGCCCAGGATGGACAGCAGGCTCTGGAACACGTTGTAGATGTCCAGGTAGATGGCCAGCGTGGCCGAGATGTAGTTGGTCTCGCCGCCGTCGATCACACGCTTGATGTCAAACAGCATGAAGCCCGAGAAGATCACGATGGCCATCACCGACACGGCCATCATCATCGCGGTGGACTGCATGAACACGTTCACCAGGCCGGCCACCATCAGGATCAGGGCGCCAACAAACAGGAACTTGCCCATGTTGCTCAAGTCGCGCTTGATGGTGGTGGCCAGCGTGGCCATGCCCAGGAAGACCACGGCCGTGCCACCAAAGGCCGTCATGATCAGCGAGGAGCCGTTCTTGAAGCCCAGGATCACCGACAGCAGGCGGGCCAGCATCAGGCCCATGAAGAAGGTGAAGCCCAGCAGCACGTACACGCCGGTGGACGAGTTCTTGGTCTTCTCGATGGCGAACATGAAGCCGAAGGCACCCGCCAGGAAAATGATGGCGCTCATGCCGTTGCCCATGGCGCGCGTGATGCCGGTGGACACACCCAGCCAGGCGCCCAGCACCGTGGGCACCATCGACAGGGCCAGCAGCCAGTAGGTGTTGCGCAGCACGCGGTTGCGCTCTGCAGCCATGGCGCCAGCACCGCCAAAACCGGCCAGGGATTGCAGACCTTGTTCGTTCATGAAACCTCCAGAGGATGTCAAAGACACGGCTTGGAGCCGCGTCAGGCATTGTAAGTTCCCCTCGCTGATCAAAGCAGTCATGGTTGTCAGGGTGGGAATACCCCCTATAGCTTGGGGCACACTGCCGCGTTTTCAACCATTGCCCAATACTTCACCATGCAAACCAAAGCCGTGCTCACCCTCTCTGACGTCAAGGCCATGGCCCAGGCCGCCGAAGCCGAGGCCGTCGCCAACCAGTGGGCCGTGACCATCGCCATCGTCGACGATGGCGGCCACCTGCTGTGGCTGCAGCGTCTGGATGGTGCAGCGCCCGTGTCCTCGCACATCGCACCGGCCAAGGCGCGCACGGCGGCGCTGGGCCGACGCGAGAGCAAGGGCTACGAAGACGTGATCAACCAGGGCCGTTATTCGTTCCTGAGCGCCCCCACGCTCGAAGGCATGCTCGAAGGTGGTGTGCCGGTGATGGTCAACGGCCAGTGCGTGGGTGCCGTGGGTGTCAGCGGTGTCAAATCCAATGAAGACGCCCAGATTGCCCGCGCCGGCATTGCAGCCCTGGGCTGAGCTCGTCCCTGCGACGGATTGCCCTGTCGCTTGATCAGGGCAAACCCGGAACGGCTATACTTCGAAGGTTTACCTGCCACCACCGCAGCCTAGCGAAACTCTCTGAGAAGTTTCTCCACCGGACTTCCTGCTCCCGGCGCACACCAGCTGCGCGCCGGCCCTTGAGCGGAGCTGGGCGCGCGCGACTTCCGGAGCCATTCTCTTGCTGCCAGTTCTGCCCATCGCCCTTCTCGCCCTTGCAGACGGCACGGTCTTTCAAGGCATCTCCATCGGCGCAGCCGGTTTCACTGTGGGTGAAGTGGTGTTCAACACCTCGCTCACGGGTTACCAGGAAATCCTCACCGACCCCAGCTATTGCCGCCAGATCGTCACCCTGACGTATCCGCACATCGGCAACTATGGTGTCAACGAGGAAGACGTCGAAGCCTCGAAAGTCCATGCCGCAGGGCTGATCGTCAAGGACGTGCCTGCCCGCATGTCCAACTTCCGCGCCACCCTCACGCTGTCTCAATACCTGGAGCGTGAAGGCACGGTGGCCATTGCCGGCATCGACACCCGCCGCCTGACCCGCGTGCTGCGCACCACCGGCGCCCAGAACGGCTGCATCACCACCTTCGCGGTCGGTGTGGCCGTCACCCAGGCCGACATCGACCAGGCCATTGCGCGTGCCCGCCAGGCACCCAGCATGGCCGGGCAGGATCTGGCCAAGGAAGTGACCGTTTCGGCACCCTACGCCTGGGACCAGACCGAGTGGCAGCTGGGCGAAGGCTACGGCCAGCAAACCGCCCCGACCTTCCATGTCGTGGCCTACGACTTCGGCGTCAAGAAGAACATCCTGCGCATGTTGGCCAGCCGCGGCTGCCGCGTGACCGTGGTGCCGGCGCAGACGCCGGCCGAGCAGGTGCTGGCCCTGCAGCCCGATGGCATCTTCCTGAGCAACGGCCCCGGTGACCCGGAGCCCTGTGACTACGCCATCCGGGCCGCCGCCACGCTGATCGACACCGGCATCCCCACCTTCGGCATCTGCCTGGGTCACCAGATCATGGCCCTGGCATCGGGCGCCAAGACCTTCAAGATGAAGTTTGGCCACCACGGTGCCAATCATCCGGTCAAGGATCTGGACAGCGGTCGCGTTTCCATCACCAGCCAGAACCACGGTTTTGCGGTGGACGAAAAAACCCTGCCGGCCAATCTGCGCGCCACGCACATCAGCCTGTTTGACAACACGCTGCAGGGCCTGGCCCGCACCGACAAGCCCGCGTTCTGCTTCCAGGGCCACCCCGAGGCTTCGCCCGGCCCGCACGACATCGCCTACCTGTTCGACCGCTTCACCACGCTCATGAGCGCGAAGCAAGCGGAGAAGAAAAATGCCTAAGCGTCAAGATCTCAAGAGCATCCTCATCATTGGCGCCGGCCCGATCATCATCGGCCAGGCTTGCGAATTCGACTACTCCGGCGCCCAGGCCTGCAAGGCCCTGCGCCAGGAGGGCTACAAGGTCATCCTGGTCAACAGCAATCCGGCCACGATCATGACCGACCCGGACACGGCCGACGTCACCTACATCGAGCCCATCACCTGGCAGGTGGTCGAGAAGATCATCGCCAAGGAGCGTCCCGACGCGGTGCTGCCCACCATGGGCGGCCAGACGGCACTGAACTGCGCGCTGGATCTGCACAAGCACGGCGTGCTGGCCAAGTACGGCGTCGAGATGATCGGTGCCAACGAGCACGCCATCGAGAAGGCCGAAGACCGCCTGAAGTTCAAGGACGCGATGACCTCCATCGGCCTGGATTCGGCCAAGAGCGGCATCGCCCACTCGATGGAAGAAGCCTGGGCTGTGCAAAAGCGCATCACCGCCGAGATCGGTGGCACGGGTTTCCCGATGGTCATCCGCCCCAGCTTCACCTTGGGCGGCACGGGTGGCGGCATTGCTTACAACCCCGAAGAATTCGAAGAGATCTGCAAGCGCGGCCTGGATCTGTCGCCCACCAATGAGCTGCTGATCGAAGAGTCGCTGATCGGCTGGAAAGAGTACGAGATGGAAGTGGTCCGCGACAAGGCGGACAACTGCATCATCGTGTGCTCGATCGAAAACCTCGACCCGATGGGCATCCACACCGGTGACTCGATCACCGTGGCCCCCGCGCAGACGCTGACCGACAAGGAATACCAGCTGCTGCGCAACGCCTCGATCGCCATCCTGCGCGAGATCGGCGTCGACACTGGCGGCTCGAACGTGCAGTTCTCGATCAACCCGCGCGACGGCCGCATGGTGGTCATCGAGATGAACCCCCGCGTCTCGCGTTCGTCGGCGCTGGCCTCCAAGGCCACGGGTTTCCCGATTGCCAAGATCGCGGCCAAGCTGGCCGTGGGCTACACGCTCGACGAGCTGCGCAACGACATCACGGGTGGCGCCACGCCGGCCAGTTTTGAGCCCAGCATCGACTACGTGGTCACCAAGATCCCGCGTTTTGCGTTTGAGAAATTCCCCGCCGCCGATCCGCACCTGACCACGCAGATGAAGTCGGTGGGCGAGGTGATGGCCATGGGCCGCACCTTCCAGGAATCCTTCCAGAAGGCGCTGCGTGGCCTGGAAACCGGCATCGACGGCCTGACCGAGCGCGAGACTGACCGCGAAGAGATCATCGAGGCCATTGGCAACGCCGGCCCCGAGCGCATCCTGTATGTGGGTGACGCCTTCCGCATCGGCATGTCGCTGGATGAAGTTTTTGAGGAAACCGCCATCGATCCGTGGTTCCTCTCGCAGATCGAAGACATCATCCACACCGAAAAGCAGCTGGCTGCGCGCTCCCTGGACAGCCTGTCGGCCGCCGAAATGCGCCACGTCAAGCAAAAGGGCTTCTCGGACAAGCGCCTGGGCAAGCTGCTGCGCAGCAACCAGCACGATGTGCGCCGCACCCGCCGTGCGCTGGGCGTGCGCCCCGTGTACAAGCGCGTGGACACCTGCGCCGCCGAGTTCGCCACGCAAACCGCCTACCTGTACTCGTGCTACGAAACGGTGGATGGCGAGTGCGAATCCGAGCCGTCTGATCGCAAGAAGATCATGGTGCTGGGTGGTGGCCCCAACCGCATCGGCCAGGGCATCGAGTTCGACTACTGCTGTGTGCACGCCGCGCTGGCCATGCGCGAAGACGGGTACGAGACCATCATGGTCAACT
>Ga0228698_1000332_pt1 | contig 39938 bp, 27 predicted proteins | sample McNCre117_Aug_MG_FD_178015 | JGI IMG/M metagenome (GOLD analysis project Ga0228698, IMG submission 178015) | Freshwater microbial communities from McNutts Creek, Athens, Georgia, United States - 1-17_Aug_MG | ecosystem: Environmental > Aquatic > Freshwater > Creek | place: USA: Georgia... | reverse complement strand
GCCCGAAGCAGCGCGTGCGGGGCCGGAGGCCGCAATGGCCGGCCGCGAGGCCACCGAGGCAGCGACCTTGGCTGCAGAGGATGAAGCGCCCGAAGCGGCCGGTGCGGCGGCCTGGATGGCGCTGGACGGGTCGGCCGGCGTTGCGCAGCCCATGAGGGCCAATGGGGCACACCAGGTGCTCACGACGAATGCGGCCAGGGTGGTGACGCGCAGCGGGTGCTGTGAAGCCTTGTGGGCCTGGTCAGCGATGCGGGGGGTGGTGTGCATGTGCGAGCTTGGGTTCAAGTGCAAAACGCCATTGTCTGGCGCATGCTGCTGCAGGATCTTCGGGGCTTGCCCACCCTTTAGCCCAGGTTGGGGAGGCCACTCCAAAACGCAAAAGGCGTGCCACGGGGCACGCCTTTTCAGGGCTGGAGCCAGGCCGGCCGTTTACTTCAGGGCCTTGAAACGCAGGCGGTGCGGCTTGGCGCCTTCTTCGCCCAGGCGCTTTTTCTTGTCGGCTTCGTACTCCTGGTAGTTGCCATCAAAGAAGAACCAGCTGCTGTCGCCTTCGCAGGCCAGGATGTGGGTGCAGATGCGATCGAGGAACCAGCGGTCGTGGCTGATGACCATGGCCGAGCCTGCGAACTCGAGCATGGCTTCTTCGAGGGCGCGCAGGGTTTCAACGTCGAGGTCGTTGGACGGTTCGTCCAGCATCAGCACGTTGCCGCCCTGGGCCAGGGTCTTGGCCAGGTGCAGGCGGCCGCGTTCACCACCCGACAGGTTGCCCACCAGCTTTTGCTGGTCGTTGCCCTTGAAGTTGAAACGGCCGATGTAGGCGCGGCTGGGCATCACGAACTTGCCCACGATGATGTTGTCCAGGCCACCCGAGACGTCTTCCCAGACGGTTTTTTCGGCGGCCAGGCTGGCGCGGCTTTGGTCGACAAAGGCCAGCTTGGCGGTCTTGCCGATGGCCACTTCGCCGGAGTCGGGTTGCTCGACGCCCTGGATCATGCGAAACAGCGTGGATTTGCCCGCGCCGTTGGGGCCGATGATGCCGACGATGGCGCCTGCGGGCACCTTGAAGCTGAGGTTGTCGATCAGCACGCGGTCACCAAAGCTCTTGCTGACGCCCTTGAACTCGATCACCTCATTGCCCAGGCGCTCGGCCACGGGGATGAAGATCTCGTTGGTTTCGTTGCGCTTTTGGTAATCGACGTCGCTCAGCTCTTCAAAGCGGGCCAGACGGGCCTTGCTCTTGGCCTGACGGCCCTTGGCGTTGGAGCGAACCCACTTGAGTTCTTCCTTCATCGCCTTCATGCGGGCGTCTTCGGTTTTTTGCTCTTGCTCCAGGCGGCGCTCTTTCTGGTCGAGCCAGTCAGAGTAGTTGCCCTTCCAGGGGATGCCGTGGCCGCGGTCGAGTTCAAGAATCCACTCGGCGGCGTTGTCCAGGAAGTAGCGATCGTGGGTGATGGCCACCACGGTGCCCGAGAAGCGCTTGAGGAACTGCTCCAGCCACTCGACGCTTTCGGCGTCCAGGTGGTTGGTGGGTTCGTCCAGCAGCAGCATGTCGGGCTTGGACAGCAGCAGACGGCACAGGGCCACGCGGCGCTTTTCACCACCCGACAGCACGCCGATGGTTTGATCCCAGGGCGGCAGGCGCAGGGCGTCGGCGGCCAGCTCCAGTTGCAGATCGGTGTTTTCGCTGCCGGCGGCGGCGATGATGGCTTCGAGCTCGGCTTGCTCAGCGGCCAGCTTGTCGAAATCGGCGTTTTCGTCGGCGTACTCGGCGTACACCTCGTCCAGGCGCTTCTTGGCGGCCAGCACGCCGCCAATGCCTTCTTCAACGGCTTCGCGAACGGTTTGCTCGGGGTTGACCAGCGGCTCTTGAGGCAGGTAGCCGATCTTGATGCCGGGCATGGGCACGGCTTCGCCCTCGATTTCCTTGTCGAGGCCGGCCATGATCTTGAGCAGGGTGGATTTGCCCGAGCCGTTCAGGCCCAGCACGCCGATCTTGGCGCCGGGAAAGAACGACAGCGAGATGTCCTTGAGGATCTGCCGCTTGGGGGGAACCGTCTTGGAGACACGGTTCATGGTGAAGACGTACTGGGCCATGGCAGGAGGTGTTTCGTGGAGGCGAAAACCCCGATTATCCCTGCTGGCAGGCCCAGTGCGGGCCGCCGGGCCTGATCAGGCCGGCTCGGTGGATGCGCGCGACAGCTGCTGCAGCCGCGCCTGCGAGGCGGCCGCCAGGGCCGCGCGGGTGGACACCGCCTTGGCGCCCCAGGTGTCCAGCAGGCGCAACATCGACTCCAGCGGCATGGGCCGCGCGGCCAGGAAGCCCTGCACATCGGCGCAGCCGGCCTCGCGCAGCACATCCAGCTGAGCGGGCTCTTCGACGCCTTCGGCCAGCGTGTGCATGCCCAGTGAGCGGGCCAGCGCCACGATGGTCTTGACGATGGCCTGGGCGTCTTCGCGGGTCATCAGTTCGCGCACAAAGCTGCGGTCGATCTTGAGCGTGTCAAACGGGAATCGCCGCAGGTAGGCCAGCGACGAATACCCGGTGCCAAAGTCGTCCAGCGCCACGCGTGCACCGGCCGTGCGCAGCGCATGCAGGTGGCCCAGCACCATGGCCGGCGCATCGATCAGCAGCGATTCGGTGATCTCGATCTCCAGCCGCTCGGCCGGCAGGCCCGAGTCTTCCAGGGCCTGTTCCACCAGCACGGTGAAGTCATCACACTGCAGCTGTGCGGTCGATGCGTTGATCGAAACCGTGATGCTCGCGGGCATCTGCACCGCTTCGTGGCAGGCCTGGTTGAGCACCCAGGCGCCGATCTCGGTGATCAGGCCACTTTCTTCGGCCACCGGGATGAATTCGGCCGGGCCGATGTTGCCCAGCGTGGGGTGCTGCCAGCGCAGCAGGGCTTCGGCGCCCACCACCTGCCAGGTGGCGATGTTGACGCGCGGTTGCCAGTGCAGGTGCATCTCGCCCTGGGCCAGGGCGGTGCGCAGGCCTTGCTCCAGGGCCATGCGGCGGCGGTGGCGGTCTCCCAGGCCGGGCTTGAACAGCTCATAGCGGGCGCGGCCGGCCTCCTTGGCGGCGTACAGGGCCAGGTCGGCATGGGCCATCAGGTCATCCAGCGTGTGGCCGTGGTCAGGCATGATGGCCACGCCCATGCTCACGCCGATGAGCACCTGGCTGCCTTGCACCTCGCAGGGTTGGCACAGCGTGTTGACCAGGCGCGCGGCCAGGTTCTGCACCTCGGCGTCCGATTGCACGTTCTCGATCACCAGCGCAAATTCGTCGCCGCCCAGGCGCGCGGCCATGTCGCCCTGACGCAGGCAGGCCCGCAGGCGCTCGCCCACGGCCACCAGCACGGCATCGCCCACGGCGTGGCCCTGGGTGTCGTTGATGGTCTTGAAGTGGTCCACGTCCAGGCACATCAGGGCCGCGCGCTGGGGCGTGGGGCCCTGTGCATGCTTGATGGCGCGCGACAGGCGCTCGCGCAGCTGCACGCGGTTGGCCAGGCCGGTGAGCGAATCGTAGTGGGCCAGGAAGGCCAGGCGCTGGTGCGCTTCGCGGGCTTCGGTCACATCGGTGATGACGCCGCGCCAGCCAATGTCTCGGCCGGCGTCATCGAGCACCGGCTTGGCGGTGATCGACCACCAGCGGGTGCCTTCGGTGGTGGCCACCGGCACGGCTTCATCGCGGAAGGCGCGGCCCAGCTCCAGCGCTTCGCGCAGGCGGGCCAGCGGCGCCTCACCATCGGCCACCTCGGCATCGGGCGCACGCAGGCGCAGCGCTTGCAGCAGGCCCAGGGTGGGCAGGTCGTTGGCCGACAGGCCCAGGGCCTGGGCCAGGCGTGGCGTGGTGTGGGTGAAGCGGCCCTGGGCGTCCATTTCCCACAGCAGGTCGGCAGCGTGTTCTTCGAAATCGCGCAGCAGCAGTTCCACCAACTGGCCCTGGCGCGCCGCGTCGCGCTCGGACGCCAGCCGTGCGGTGAAGGCCCGCGAGGTGTTCAGCGCCGACCAGGCCAGCACCGTGCTGTACACGCCCACCAGCACCATCAGTGTGCCGTTCAGCTCGCCCGGTGCCAGGGCCAGCGCGATGACGGCGGCGGTGCTCAGGGTGGCCAGGTAAGACCACGCGGCCAAGGGGATGGTGGCCATCACGAAGGCGCCACCGCAGAGCATGCCCACGGCCATGATGGCCATCAGCAGGCGTTGATCGGCACTGGCCGAGGGGTACCAGGCCAGCTCGGCCCATGACCACACCAGCGCCAGCGCCGTGGCCGATCGCACGCCGCGGTTGACCGCCCGCACACTGACACGCGGCGGGGGTGACGAGCGCACGCGGCGCCAGGCCAGCCAGCTCAGCGCGCAATAAACGGTCAGTGTGCCCAGCCAACCCAGCAGGCCCGCATGCGAGGCGTTGGGCCACAGCGCATACACCAGCAGCAGGCCATTGACCAGATTGGCCACGGCCATGGCCGGGGTCAGGCGGCTGATGGTGAACAGGTGCCGGGCACGAAACTCGGCCGAGTCACGATCCAGTGCGTGAAAGACATGGAACTCCTGCCGCCACCAGGCCAGCAGCCGGCCCACCGGGCTGTTGGGGGTGGCCGTCACGGGCAGGCCCCCTGTGTCAAAACCAGGCAGGCGCGGGCAGGGCAGGTGCAAAGAGACCAAGGCATACGGCGGTATCGGCCAATGGGGCCGTCTGCTGAAGCCCTTGCTCAGGCGGCGTTGTCGGCCAGTGGTGCCAGCAGGCTGTTCAAGTCGGCCAGATCAAGGCGCGGCATCTCGCCGGCCTGTGCGGCGGCACCGGGGCCCAGCACGGCTTCGGCCAGGGCGGCCTTGCGGTCTTGCAGGGCCAGCAGGCGTTCTTCGATACTGCCGGCCGCCACCAGGCGGTAAACCATCACCGGCTTGTCTTGCCCGATGCGATGGGCCCGCGCGCTGGCCTGGCGCTCGACGGCCGGGTTCCACCAGGGGTCAATGTGTATGACGGTGTCGGCGGCCGTGAGGTTCAGGCCCACGCCGCCGGCCTTCAGGCTGACCAGCATCACTGGCGCCTGGCCTGCCTGAAAAGCCGCCACCGTGGCCCCGCGCTGGGCGGTGGGCGTGTCGCCGGTCAGCACCAGGTGGGGCAGGCCCAGGGCGTGCAGTTCCAGCTCGATCAAGGCCAGCATGCGGGTGAACTGGCTGAACACCAGCACGCGCCGGCCTTCGGCCACCAGGCTGGGCAGGGTTTCGCGCAGCCAGGCCAGCTTGGCGGCCGGCGAGTTGGGGCCCAGGGCATGTTGGCCCGAGCGGTCGAGCAGGCGGGGGTCGTTGCAGGCCTGGCGCAGCTTCAGCAGCGCATCCAGGATGCTGACCAGCGCGCCTTCAAAGGGCAGGGTGGCCAGCACCTTGCGCACCTGCTCGTCAGCGGCCAGGCGCACGGTTTCGTACACCATGCGCTGCGCGCCCTCCAGGGCCACGCGGTGCACCTGCTCGGTCAGTGGCGGCAGCTCGGTGGCCACCTCTTGCTTGCGGCGCCGCAGGATGAAGGGTGCCACCCGCTGGGCCAGCAGCCGCGCGCGCTGGGTTTCGCCGTTCTTTTCAATGGGGCTGCGCCAATCGCGGGCAAAGCTGCGCGCATCACCCAGGTAGCCGGGCAGCAGAAAGTGAAACTGCGCCCACAGCTCACCCAGGTGGTTTTCCATGGGCGTGCCGGTCAGGCTCAGGCGGTGCCGGGCGTTCAGCCGCCGGGCCGATGTGGCGGTGCGGCTGCCGGCGTTTTTCACCATCTGCGCTTCGTCCAGCACCACCAGGTGCCAGGCCTGTCGCTGCAGCGCCATGGCATCGCGCCACAGCAGCGGGTAGCTGGTGAGCACCACATCATGCTGGCCCAGGCGCGCCATGTCGGCGTGGCGGCGCGGGCCCTGCAGCGTGAGCAGCCGCAACGATGGCGCCACGCGGGCGGCCTCGGCTTGCCAGTTGAAGATCAGCGAGGCCGGCGCCACCACCAGCGCCGGCAAGTCCAGCCGGCCGGCCTGCTGCTCGACCACCAGGTGGGCCAGGGCCTGCGCGGTCTTGCCCAGGCCCATGTCGTCGGCCAGGATACCGGCCAGCCGGTGCGTGCGCAGGTGCTGCAACCAGGCCAGGCCCTGCAATTGATAGGGCCGCAGCGTGATGCCCAGGCCGGGTGGCTGCGTGGCCTGGGGGATGGCGCCATCACCCACTTGGTTGGCCAACCAGGCCAGGCCTTCATCACCGCGCAAGGCCCAATCACGCCGGGCGCTGGGGTGGCTGGCCTGGGCATCGCGCAGACCCTGGCGCAGCAGGGCCAGGCGCTGCGCCTCCCACGACGACAGCACCAGGGGTTCATCGGGCTTGCGGCGCGGTTGGGTGAGCAGATCCAGCAGGTGCCGGCACAGGGCCTTGAGTGGCGCGGCCAGCGCATCGATGCGCCGCCCGCCCGGTGCGCGCAGGCGGATCAGCGCGTCGTCGGCGATGGCGTCCAGCGCCTCGGTGTCGGTCCAGCGGCGGTCATGCTTGATCAGCCGGGCCAGCAGCGGCACCAGGTCCAGCTGCTCGGTGCCATCACGGGTTTGCAGCGTGATGCCCAGGCTCAGCATCCACGAGCCCATGCCCGCCGGCTGGGTAAGGGGCTTCAGGTCAATCTGCCAACCACTGACGGGCAGGGCCGCATGAGCAAAACCAGGCATCACCTCGATCTGCCAGCCCTGGGCCTGCAGCGCGGGCAGGGTGTCGGCCCAGAAATCGGCCCAGTCGCCTTCGCGCACCAGCGAGTACAGGCCATCGGGCAGATCGGCCAGCGGCGGGCCACGCCACTGCAGGCCGCTGGCGGGCAGCGGGTGCAGCTTGACCGCGCGCAGGGCTTGCTGCGCGGCCTGCCAGGCCTGTGCGTCCCCCGGCTGCGGCCAACTGAGCCAGGCCACGGTCACCATCGGCCCCCGCGCGCCAAACAGCGGTGTGCGGGCCGGCGGCACCACGGGCCCGCAGGGCACCATGCCCAGCAGGCCGTCGCCGCGATCAAGCGTGCGCAGGATCAGGCGGGGCAGGGCGGGGGTGGGCGCGGGCATGGGGGTATTTTGCGGGGCGGTCGGACCTTGCCGCCCCTGATCGCCTGCGTTTGCAAGGACAATCGCCTATCGTTCCATCACCGCCCCGCGCAGCCTTCGCAGTGACCGATGCCGCCGCCGTCCTCAGCTTCCTGTTCACCGACATCGAAGGCAGCACGCGCCTGTGGGAGCAGCACACCGAGGCCATGCGTGCCAGCCTGTTGCGGCATGACGCGATCACGGCGGCCGCGCTGGCGGCGCACCAGGGCCGGTTGATCAAGCGCATGGGTGATGGCCTGCACGCGGTGTTCGACCAACCCGCGCAGGCCGTGGCGGCCATGCTGGCCATGCAGCGTGGCTTGCAGGCGGCGCAACACGAAGGCCTGCTGCCTCTGCCCATGCGCTGCGGTCTGCATGCGGCGGCACCTGCGGCGCAAGAAGCCCGCGATGGCGACTTTTATGGCCCCGAGGTGAACCGCGCGGCCCGCATCATGGCCGTGGCCCACGGCGGGCAGATGCTGGTCAGTGATGCGGTGGCGCAGCAGCTGGGGCCGTACCTGCCCGCGTTGGGCTGCAGCCTGCATGATTTGGGTGCCGTGCGCCTGCGTGATCTGCAGCGGCCCGAGCGCGTGTGGCAGGTACAGGCACCCGGCCTGCGTGAGGCGTTTCCGCCGCTGCGATCACTGGCGGCCACGCCCAACAACCTGTCGCAGCAGCTCAACCGCTTCATCGGGCGTGAGCAGGCGCTGCCGCAATTGCGCGAGTTGCTGGCCCGCCACCGGCTGGTCACCCTGTGCGGCACCGGCGGCATTGGCAAATCGCGGCTGTCCATGCAATTGGCGGCCGAGTTGCTGGACGACTACCCCGACGGCCTGTGGTTCATCGAGTTGGCCCCCCTGACCGAAGGCCAGCGTGTGCCCCAGGCCCTGGCCACGGTGCTGGGCATCAAGGAGGTGCCCGGCCAGCCGCTGGAAGACACGCTGGCCGCTTACGTGGCCGACAAGCGCCTGCTGATCGTGCTGGACAACTGCGAACACCTGCTGAGCGCCAGCGCCGCACTGGCCAAGCGCCTGATGCAGGCCGGCGCCCAGTTGCAACTGCTGGCCACCAGCCGCGAGCCGCTGCACGTGGCCGGCGAAGCCGTGTTTGCGGTGCCCACGCTCAGCGCGCCCGATCCACAACGCAGCCTGCCGCCCGAAGAGCTGATGCGCCACGAAGCCGTGCGCCTGTTCGCCGACCGCGCCAGCGCCGTGGCCCCCAGCTTTGTGGTGGACGAAGGCAATGCCCAGGCCGTGGCCCAGATCTGCCACCGGCTAGACGGCATCCCCCTGGCGCTGGAGCTGGCCGCCGCCCGCTGCCGCGCCCTGCCGGTGCAGGCCATGGCCCGCAAGCTGCTGGACAGTTTCAGGCTGGTGAGCACGGTGGATGACACCGTGGCCCCCCGCCAGCGCACGCTGCGCCTGCTGATCAACTGGAGCCACGAACTGCTGAGCGAGCCCGAGCGCCTGCTGTTTGCGCGCCTGTCGGTGTTTGCCGGCGGCTTCACGCTGGAGGCCGCCGAAGCCGTGTGCGCCGACGAGGCCCTGGACGCCGACGACGTGACCGAGCTGCTGGCCCATCTGGTGGACAAATCACTGGTGTCGCTGGACGCGGACACCGGGCGTTATCGCCTGCTGGAGACGGTGCGGCAGTTTGCGGCAGAGAAGCGCGCCGACGCTGGTGACGTGGCCGTGCGTGCCCGGCACTTTGCCTTGTACCTGGAGCTGGCCGAAACCGCCGCCGGTCACTTGAAGGGCGCTGATCAAGTGCAGTGGCTGGACAGGCTGGATGCCGAGCGGGCCAACTTGCTGGCTGCGCACGCTTACAGCTTGTTGCCGAGCGTGGTGGCGGATGACAGCTTGCGGATGGCCTACTCGGTGCGGCGCTATTGGACGATGCGAGGGCTGTATTCGCAGGGACTTGTCATGATGATGGCGTCTCTTGCGCGAGAGGGCTTGAGTGACTCCGCGCGGGCACAGGGCCTATTCGATGTTGGGCAGGTTTGCAGCTTTGTCGGTCGCTATGACGAAGCAATGTCCTATTTGGATCAGAGCTTGCAGATTTTCAGATCGCTGCAAGACTTGAAGCATGTCGCAGAAGTATTGCAACCCATAGGCATCGCTGCAGCAGGTCAAGGCGACCACCTGAGGGCCACAACGTGCTTCATGGAGGCTGTGGCCTTGGCGCGGTCATCCGGTGATCACTTTGAGCTTTCAGCCGGGCTGACCGGGCTGGCACAACTGCACAGAATGGCTGGAAAACCCGCAGAGGCCATCCCGTTGTTGAACGAGGCGCTTCAACTTGCGGAAGAAATGGGTGCAGCTGAACCTAAAGCCATCAACTTGCTCAACTTGGCGATGGTGACCATTGAGTCAGGGCGTTCGAATGGCGTTGCGCGCATGATTGGTCAGGTCGTGGCGATCGCGCACTCGCTCGGTTCACCGGCGCTCGTTGCCGGTGCGCTGGACGCGGCCACTGGGCTTGCAGTCGAACTCGGCGAGTTTGTGACAGCGATTCGCTTTGAAGGGGCGGCTCAAAAACTATTGGAAGAGCTTGGGTCTCAGCGTGATGTTGTGGATCAGTCTTTCATCAGGGACCGCCTGACAACAGTGCGTGCGGCATTGACGAATGAGGTCATTGACGCTTCTAGGATCGATGGTGCTCAGCTGTCAGCACTGCAGTTGAACGAGGAACTGATTGACTGGATTGCCCGGACGGACTGCAATGCTGACCGCCCGGGCTTGCAGATCTGATTCGGAGCTTCGGTGCCCGGCAGCCTCAGTTATTCGAGACCGGTCACGCACCGTTCTTCACAAACGGATCAAACGGCTCAAGAAGCTTGCCGCCGTCCAGAACTCGGATCGTGTACTTGTAAGTCCCCTCACGCGTATTGCGGTTCAAGCACACAAACTCCGTCGGCTTCTGCCCCAGGCCGCACATGAACTCTTCGCGGTTGCCGTCGATGACGATGCCGTCCTTGGGGAAGGTGTAGGGCCCATCGGCGGGCAGGCGCCAGGTGATGGTGACGGCGCCCTGGGCCTTCTTGAACTCCAACGGATCGAGGTTCACACCGATCTTGCCGCCCACTACCGTGACCTGCGGGTTGGCCGGGTCGGCACCCTTGGTGTGGTGTTTGCCGTCGTCCTTGTCGCCCCGGTGCTCGATGTGCACCACACAGCCGGCCACCAGGGCAACTGCTGCGGCGATGGTCAGGGCCTTCAGGCCCCTTCTGCGTTGTTGGTTCATGCTGCGCTCCTGCTTGTCTTCAGGCCCCCTCGGCCCAGGCTGCTTTATAACGTCAGATGAGCGGCCCGACCTGCGCGGGATCATCCGGTTTCATTGCACAAGGCGGATGAAGGCTACAACAGCGGCCGCAAGGCCTGCGCGGCCTCGCGCAGCAGGGGCAGCAGCTGGGCGATCTGGTCTTCGGTGCTCCAGGCATGGGCTTGCAGCGTCATGCCGATGGCACCCTTGCATTCGCCCTTGCGGTCCAGCAGCGGCACGGCCAGGCCGCGCAGGCCCACGTCCAGGTGCTGGTCGATCATCCAGTAGCCCTGGATGCGAGCTGCGCGCACCGATTGCTTGAATCGCGCCGGGTCGGTCACCGTCTGGCCGGTGAAGGCGGTAAAGGGGTGGGCGGCGCACCAGGCTTCCAGCGCATCTTCGGCCAGGGTGGTCAGCATCACCACGCCCGGCGTCACCACATGGGCCGGCACGCGGGCGCCCACGTGGTAGCCGATGGACACCAGGCGCGGCGGGTTGCTGCGGGCCACGTACACCACCTCGTGGCCGTCCAGCACGCTGCAGTTGACGGTTTCGCCGCACTGCATGCTGATGCGCTGGATGAAGGGCTGCACCAGGCGTGGCATGCGCGCCGCACCCAGGTAACTTTGCCCCAGGCGCAACACCTTGGGCGTGAGCCAGAAGTGCTTGCCGTCGGTGGCCATGTAGCCAAAGTGCGTCAGCGACAGCAGGTAACGCCGGGCGGCGGTGCGGGTGATGCCCGCACGCTGGGCCATTTCGCTGGCCGTCAGCCGGGCGTGGCTGTCGTCAAAGGCCTCGATGACGCGCAGGCCCTTGCCCAGGCCTTCGATCAGGTCTTTGCGGTCGATGTCGGGCTGGGTGGCGTCCATGCGGGGCGGCGGGTTTGCGCAAGCGCGATCATCGCGCAAATTGCGGGTTGATCAGGCCCTGGCCTGCGCGCGGTGCGCCCCACAATCGGGCTTCACCTGGCCTGAACCTGCCCAACCCGCCTGCATGAGCGCCCCGCCCAACGCCGCCACCGCCCCGCCGTCCATCCGCAGCACCTTGCAGCATGCGGTGTTTCGGCGCATGTGGCTGTCCAGCGCGCTGTACTTCATTGCCAATGCCATGCAGACCATGGCGGCGGCCTGGTTGATGGTGGAGCTGACGGGCTCGTCGTTTTTGGCCGCCCTGGTGCAAACGGCGGTGTTCTTGCCCATGTTTGTGCTGGCCTTGCCGGCCGGCGTGCTGGCCGACACCACCGACCGGCGGCGCCTGATCCTGACGGCACTGGGCGTGCAGGCGGCATCGGTGGCGGTGCTGGCTGGCCTGCTGCTGATGGGCTGGGCCGGCCCGGCCTCTTTGCTGCTGTTCACCTGCGTGGCCGGTTGCTGCACGGCCATGTTGTCGCCCGCGTGGAACTCGGCCGTGGGCGAGATCCTGCCGCGTGAGCAACTGCCGCAGGCCATCATTGCCATGAGCATTGCCTACAACAGTGCCCGTGCCGTGGGGCCGGCATTGGCGGGCCTGGTGTATGGCTGGGTCAGCACCCTGGCGGGCCATTCGCACGGCCAGGCCAGCGCCGATGTGGCCGCCAAGCTGCTGGGTGGCGGCGCGGTGTTTGCGCTGGCCATTGGCGGCACGCTGGTGATGGGCCGGGCCTTTGTGCGGCACCCGCCGCGCCCGCACCCGCCCAGCCGCCTGCCGCCCGAGCGCCTGTGGGGTGGCACGCTGGCCGGCCTGCGTTACGCCTGGCATGCCGAAACCATCCTGGCGCAGCTGGTGCGCACGGCGGCCTACAGCGCGGCGGGTTCGGCCCTCTGGGCCTTGTTGCCGGTGATCGGCCAGCAGCGCCTGGGCCTGGGTGCCGAGGGCTATGGCTTCTTGATGGCCTGCCTGGGCACGGGCGCGGTCAGCGCGGGCCTGGTGCTGGGGCGCCTGCGCCAGCGCGTGGGCCTGGAGCCGCTGGTGCGGGCCTGCTGCCTGGTGTTTGCGTCGGTGATGCTGGTGTCGGTGCTGTCGCGCTGGGCCTGGCCGGTGTACCTGGCCTTGGTGCTGGGCGGCGCGGCCTGGATGAGCGTGATGAGCACCTTCAACACCGCCACGCAAACCAGTGCGCCGCCCTGGGTGCGCTCGCGGGCATCGGCGCTGCATGTGCTGTCAGCCCTGGGCTCGTTTGCGCTGGGCTCGGCTTTCTGGGGCGCGGTGGCCGGCGTGGCGGGCTTGCAAAGCGCCCTGATGGCCGCCACCGCGCTGATGCTGGCCAACCTGCTGCTGGGCAAGCGATTCCCCCTGCGCATGGGCGCGGTGCACGAGGTGACGCAGGCCCCGTTTGAAGACCTGCTGGTGGCCGATCAACCCGACCATGAAGCCGGGCCGGTGGCGGTGGAGATGAGCTACCGCATCCGCGCCGAAGACGCCGAGGCATTCCTGGCCCAGGCCCTGCTGATGAAGGGCCCGCGCCAGCGTGACGGCGCCACCTTCTGGCGCATCTACCGCGATCTGGACGACCCGGCGCGTTATGTGGAGCGCTTCATCGTCACCCGCTGGGCCGATTACCTGCACCAGCGCGCCCGCGCCACGGTGGCCGATCAAGGCATAGAGGACGGGCTGAAGGCGTTTTTATTGCCGGGCGAAAAAGTGGTGACGCAGCACTACATCGCCGAAAGGTAGCCGGGGCCAGCGGCTGCGGAGTCAGGCCAGCCGCTTGCGCATGAACACGCTCAGCGGGTCAGGCTGGTAATCGCCGAAGGGCTCGCAGGGCTCAAAGCCGGCGCGGGCATACAGGGCCAGCGCTTCGCTTTGGTAGATGCCGGTTTCCAGGGCCAGTTCGGGGCAGCCGCGGGCGATGGCCTGGGCCTCCAGAAACTCGCACAACTGGCGCGCCAGCCCCTGGCCGCGGTGCCAGGGCTGCACAAACATGCGCTTGATCTCGCCGTAGGCCACCGGGCCGGTGGACGGGTTCAGCACCACGGCGCCGCAGCCAATGGCCTGGCCGGTATCGGTGCGCAGCACGGCAAACAGCACATGGGGTTGGGCCAGCGCCGACATCGGGATGCCGTGGTGGCTGGCCGCCGGGTACAGGGGCCGCTGGTAGTTGTCCAGGGCTTCAATCAGGCGGTGAACGTCGGGCTGATCGGGGTGTTCAAGGGCGATGGTGCTCATGGGGGGCAGTGTGCCTGAATTGGCCGGTGCGAGCGGCCTGCGCGGGCGTGTCCCATCGATGCTGCGCGGCCAGCAAAAAGGGCTTCAGCGCCGCGGCGCTGAAGCCCTTTCATGAGGGTGACGAGATCAGTGCGCGTCGGCTGCCTTGGCAGCTTGCACGGCACCCGAGGTGTCGCCTTGGCTGCCATTGAAGAACAGGTTGAGCACCACGGCGCTGAGCGAAGCCAGCAAGATGCCTGACTCCAGCAGCGGGTGCAGGTTGTGGTGCATGTGCTGGAACCAGCGCGGGGCCACCAGCGGCACCATGCCAAAGCCGATGGACACGGCCACCACGTACAGGTTGTGGCGGTTGTTCTTGAAGTCCACGCCAGCCAGGATGCGGATGCCGGTGGCGGCCACCATGCCAAACATCACCAGGCCAGCGCCGCCCAGCACAAACTGGGGCACGGCCTCGACCAGGGCGGCCATCTTGGGCAGCAGGCCCAGCACCACCATGATCAGGCCGGCGGCCACGCACACAAAGCGGCTGCGCACACCGGTCACGCCCACCAGGCCCACGTTTTGCGAGAAGCTGGTGTACGGGAAGGTGTTGAAGATGCCGCCGATCAGCGTGCCCAGGCCATCGGTGCGCAGGCCGGCGGTCAGCTCGCGCTGGCTGACGGGCTTGCCGGTGATGTCCGACAGGGCCAGGAACATGCCGGTCGATTCGATCATCACCACGATCATCACCAGGGTCATCGTGAGGATGAGCACCGGATCAAAGGTGGGCATGCCAAAGGCAAAGGGCGTGACCATGTCGAACCAGGCGGCCTTGCCCACCTTGTCAAAATTCATCTTGCCCATGCCCACGGCCACCACGCAGCCCAGCACGATGCCCAGCAGCACCGAGATGTTGCCGATGAAGCCCTTGGCATGCTTGGAGATCAGCATGATGGCCACCAGCACAAAGGCGGCGATGCCCAGGTTGTCGAGCGCGCCGTAATTGGGGTTGTTGGTTTGCGGGATGGGGCCGGGCAGCTTCATGGCCGGTGCTGCTGGTGCGGCAGCCGGCGCAGCGCCGCTGGCGCCACCTGCCGGGGCCGAGGTGGCCGCAGGTGCAGGGGCCGGCGCCGAAGCGGCCGCCATCAGCGGCGCCGATGCCGCCGCCGCGGCCGCGTCGGCCTTGGCCTTGTCCACCATCACCACCAGCTTGGGCACATCGGTGAACTGCGCCAGGTTGGGCGGCCCGCCCAGCGCCCAGCCGATGCCCACGCGCATCAGGCTGATGCCGATGACGGCAATGATGGTGCCGGTGACCACCGGCGGAAAGTAGCGCAGCATGCGCCCCACCAGCGGCGCCAGCAGCATGCTGATGACACCCGCGCCAATGATGGCGCCAAAGATGGCCTGCGCGCCGGCCACGCCGGGGTTGGCATTGGCCATGGCCACCATGGGGCCGACGGCCGCAAAGGTCACGCCCATCATCACCGGCAGCCTGATGCCGAACCATTGCGTGACGCCGAAAGACTGAATCAGCGTGACCAGGCCGCAGCAGAACAGGTCGGCCGAGATCAGCATGGCCACCTGTTCGGGCGACAGCTTGAGCGCCCGGCCGATGATCAGGGGCACCGCCACGGCGCCGGCGTACATCACCAGCACGTGTTGCAGGCCCAGGGCGGCCAGGCGGCCGGTGGGTAGTCTTTCGTCCACGGGGTGGACGGCGGGGTTGCTCATGGTGTCTCCTCTTTCGACGTCAAGGGGGCGATCAGTGTTGGTTGTTGGTTTCAAACCAGCGCTTGATCAGGGCGCGTTCTTCTTCGGTGATCTGGGTGGCGTTGTTCAGCGGCATGGCGCGCAACACGGTGGCCTGCTGGTACACCGCCTGGGCATGCTGGGTGATGAGCTCGGGCGTGTGCAGGGCCACGTTCTTGTTTTGCAGCTGGGCGTTGTGGCACATCACGCAGCGCTGGTTGATGACCGCCTGCACCTGGGCAAACGTGACCGGCTGGGCGGCGGCAGCGCGCTGCGCGGCGGTGGGCGCTGCGGGGGCCAGCCAGATGGCCAGGCCGATGAGCACGGCGATGCCGATGGCGGCGTATTCCCAGGGTGCACGCTGGCCCAGCACATGGGCCTTGTGGCGGGCCACAAAGCTGTAGCGGATCAGCGCCCCGGCCAGCATCAACAGCACCAGCACCAGCCAGTTGTGCGGGCCCTGGGTGAGCCAGCCGTAGTGGTTGGACAGCATGGCGATCAGCACCGGCAGCGTGAAATAGGTGTTGTGCACGCTGCGCTGCTTGGCGCGCTGGCCGTGGATGGGGTCCACCGGCTCGCCGGCTTTCATTTGGGCGATGACGGTGCGCTGGCCGGGGATGATCCAGACGAACACATTGGCGCTCATCGCGGTGGCGATCATGGCGCCGGTCATCAGGAAGGCGGCGCGGCCGGCAAACAGCTGGCACGACAGCCACGACGAGGCGATGACGAAGACCAGCACGCCCAGCGCGACGATCAGATCGCCGTTCTTCTTGCGGCCGAAGGCGCGGCAGATGGTGTCGTACACCAGCCAGAACGCCACCAGAAAGCCCAGCGCGGCGGCGATGGCGGTGCCCGGTGACCAATCGTGCACCGTTTTGTCGACCAGGAAGGTGCCGGCGTTGAACAGGTACAGCACCGTGAACAGGCCAAAGCCGGTGAGCCAGGTGCTGTAGCTTTCCCAGAAGAACCAGTGCAGGTTGGCTGGCAGCGTTTTGGGCGCCACCAGGTATTTTTGGGGGTTGTAGAAGCCGCCGCCGTGCACGGCCCACAACTCGCCATCCACGCCCTTGGCCTTCAGATCGGGCGAAGTGGGGGCGGTGAGGCTGCTGTCGAGGAAGACAAAGTAGAACGACGAGCCGATCCAGGCAATGGCCGTGATGACGTGCGCCCAGCGCAGCAGCAGATTGGCCCAGTCGAGCAGGTAGGTTTCCATCGCAGATCTCGCAGTGAAACGGGGAAGCCCCGCCGGCCTGTGACGGCCGGTTGGCTTCCCCTCACCACAGCGGGCTCTGTGAAGGGTGGTGGTCGCAACCTGGTGGTGCGTGGCGTTGGGCCATGCACCAGAAGGGCTCCGCGGCGACCTGGCAAAAGTGTATACACCCGGGGAGCATCACTTCATTGGTGCATACCCGGCTGTTGGTGGTGTTGCTTGCAGGAGCCGTGCCAGGCTCAGCTGCCCCGGTAGGTGCTGTAGGCCCAGGGGCTGACCAGCAGGGGCACGTGGTAGTGGCCCTGGGCGTCGGCGATGCCGAAATCGATGGGCACGGTGTCGATGAAGGCGGGCTCGGGCAGGGTGACGCCCTTGGCACGGAAGTAGGGCGCCACTTCAAACAGCAGGCGGTAGCGGCCGGCGGCCATGGTGGTGGCGTCCAGCAGGGGGCCGCCGTCGTTGCGGCCGTCGGCGTTGAGCGTGAGGGTCTTGAGGGTGGTGGCGGTGCTGCCATCGACGCGTTGCAGGGTGACACGCATGCCGGCTGCGGGGCAGCCGTTCATGGTGTCGAGCACGTGGGTGCTGAGGTGGCCCATGGTGATCCTTGTGGTTGACCGATAGGCAAAAGTGTATACACTTTGGTGTACGCGTCAACACTTGATGACCGCCCAAAGCTGCCTTTCATGCCGCCCCGCAAAGCTGTCACCGCCCCCTCCGTGCCTGTGTCTGCGCCTGTGCCCGGCCTGCCTGCAGGCGCTTTACCGCCGCGCCGCGCCGCAAGGGTGCGGCAGCCGGTGGCCGTCGTGCCCGCCGAGCCCGAGGCCACGCAGGGCAGCACCGATCTCATCGTTGAATCGATCACCTCGGCCATCGTCGAGCGGCGGCTGATGCCCGGCACCAAGCTGGCCGAGCAGAAGATTGCCGACATCTTTGCCGTCTCGCGCACGCTGGTGCGGCAGGCACTCAACCAGCTCAGCCGTGATCACCTGGTCACGCTCACGCCGGCGCGCGGTGCCTGTGTGGCCACGCCCAGCGTCGAGGAAGCCCGCCAGGTTTTTGAGGTGCGGGCGCTGGTTGAATCGGCCATGGTGCAGCAGCTGTGCGCACGCATCACGCCTGCGCAGGTGGCGCAGTTGCGCGCGCATTTGCGCCATGAGCAGGCGGCCATCGCGCGCACCGATGTGCCCGGGCGCACACGCCTGCTGGCTGATTTTCATGTGCTGCTGGCGCGGCAACTGGGCAACGAGGTGCTGGCGCAATTGCTGGCCGATTTGCTGCGCCGCTCGTCGCTCATTGCGCTGATGTACCAGTCGTCGCATTCGGCCCAGCACTCGCAGCAAGAGCATGTGGCCATCGTGGATGCCATCGAGCGGCGCGATGCGAAGGCCGCCACGCGGCTGATGTCCGAGCACCTCAACAGCGTCGAGCGCAACCTGCAGCTTGATCCCCGAACCCCTGACTTGGCCGCCGCGCTGCGGCCGCAAGGCTCACCATGAACGCTCCCCTTGATCGTTACCCCCGCGACCTGAAAGGCTACGGTGCCCAGGTGCTCCATGCCCGCTGGCCTGGCCAGGCCCGGGTGGCCGTGCAGTTTGTGCTCAATTACGAAGAAGGCGGCGAAAACGCCGTGCTGCACGGTGACGCCGGCAGCGAGCAGTTCTTGTCGGAGATGTTCAACCCGCCGGCCTTTGCGGCGCGGCACCTGAGCATGGAAGGCATCTACGAATACGGCTCACGCGTGGGCGTGTGGCGCATCCTGCGCGAGTTTGAAAAGCGCGGCCTGCCGCTCACCATTTTTGGCGTGGGCATGGCGCTGCAGCGTTGCCCCGAGGTGACGGCCGCCTTCAAGGAGCTGGGCCACGAGATCGCCTGCCACGGCTGGCGCTGGATTCATTACCAGGGCCTGGACGAAGCCGTCGAGCGTGAGCACATGCGCCTGGGCATGCAGGCGATTGAGCAACTGACGGGTGAGCGCCCGCTGGGCTGGTACACCGGCCGCGACAGCCCCAACACCCGCCGCCTGGTGGCCGACTACGGCGGCTTTGCCTACGACAGCGACTATTACGGTGATGACTTGCCCTTCTGGCTGAAGGTGCGCAAGACCGATGGTGAGCTGGCCCCGCACCTGGTGGTGCCCTACACGCTTGATTGCAACGACATGCGCTTTGCGCTGCCGCAGGGCTTCAGCCACGGCGACGAGTTTTTTGAATACCTGCGCGACGCCTTTGATGTGCACTACGCCGAAGGCGACGAGCGCCCCAGCATGATGAGCATCGGCATGCATTGCCGCCTGCTGGGCCGCCCGGGCCGCATGCGGTCGCTGCAGCGCTTTCTTGACCACGTGCAGGCCCATGACCGCGTGTGGGTCACCCGCCGCATCGACATCGCCCGCCACTGGCAGGCCACCCACCCCTTTGACGCCAACACCGCTTTCGAGTGGGCCTGATGACCATGAGCAAACTGCTGACACTCGATCAGATCAACGCCGCCACCCCCGCCGAGATGGCGGTCCTGCTGGACGGCACCTACGAGCATTCACCCTGGATTGCCGAGCGCGCCGCAGCGCACCGACCCTTTGCCACGCTGGCGCAACTGAAGCAGGCCATGATCGCCGTGCTGGCCCAGGCTGGTGTGGACGCGCAGCTGGGCCTGATCCGCGCCCACCCCGAGCTGGCGGGCAAGGCCATGGTCAGCAAGACGCTCACGGCTGAATCCACCAACGAGCAGGGCAAGGCGGGCCTGACCGATTGCACGCCAGCCGAATTTGCCCGCATCCAGCAGCTGAACGCCGACTACAACGCGCGTTTTGGCTTCCCGTTCATCCTGGCGGTGCGCGGGCCGCGCGGCCAGGGCCTGAACAAGGCCGAGATCATCGCCACCTTTGCCCGCCGCCTGGGCAACCCGGTTGATTTTGAGCGCGACGAGTGCCTGCGCAACATCCACCGCATCGCCGAGATCCGTCTGGACGACAAGTTTGGCCACAGCCCCGATCTGGGCAACCTGGTGTGGGATTGGGCCGAGCAATTGGCCGTGCACAGCGACCCGGGCTTCAAGGAGACCGGCCAGCTGACGGTGACCTACCTGACCGACGCCCACCAGGCCTGCGCCCGGCAACTGGCGCAGTGGATGCAGCAAGCCGGTTTTGACGAGGTGCACACCGACGCGGTGGGCAATGTGGTGGGGGTTTATCACGGTGCCGATGCGTCATCCAGGCGCCTGCTGACGGGCAGCCACTACGACACCGTGCGCAACGGCGGCAAGTACGACGGCCGCCTGGGCGTGCTGGTGCCCATGGCCGTGGTGCAGCAGCTCAAGGCCCAGGGCAAGCGCCTGCCCTTTGGCATCGAGGTGGTGGCGTTCTCGGAAGAAGAAGGCCAGCGCTACAAGGCCACCTTCTTGTCGTCGGGCGCGCTGGTGGGCCAGTTTGATGCGGCCTGGCTGGATCAGCAGGATGCCGATGGCATCAGCATGCGTGCCGCCATGCAGGCCGCGGGCCTGCCGGGCACGCTGGAGGCCATTGCGGCCCTGAAGCGCGACGCGGCCCGTTACCTGGGTTTTGTGGAGGTGCACATCGAGCAGGGCCCGGTGCTGGCCGAGCGTGATGCACCGCTGGGCGTGGTCACGTCCATCAACGGCAGCGTGCGTTACCTGGGCCAGGTGCAGGGCATGGCCAGCCATGCCGGCACCACACCCATGGATCGCCGGCGCGATGCCGCCTGCGCCGTGGCCGAGCTGGCCCTGTACCTGGAGCAACGCGCCGCCAGCGTGCCCGATGTGGTGGGCACCATGGGCCAGTTGCAGGTGCCCAGTGGCTCGATCAATGTGGTGCCTGGGGCCTGCCAGTTCAGCCTGGACATCCGCGCCACCACCAACGCCGCGCGCGATGCCTGCGCCGCCGATGTGCTGGCGCAATTGCAGGCCATCTGCCAGCGGCGCGGGCTGAGCTTCACGCTGGAAGAAACCATGCGCGCGGCCGCTGCGCCCAGCGATGCCGCCTGGCAGCAGCGCTGGGAGCGCGCCGTGGCCGCCCAGGGCCTGGCGGTGCTGCGCCTGCCCAGCGGTGCCGGGCACGACGCCATGAAGCTGCACGAGCTGATGCCCCAGGCCATGCTGTTTGTGCGCGGCCTGAACAGCGGTATCAGCCACAACCCGCTTGAATCTTCGACCAACCACGACATCGAACTGAGCGTGCAGGCCTTCATGCACCTCATCCAGCAACTTGAAAGCCAACCATCATGAGCACACCCTTCGAGCAACTTGACGCCTGGATTGACGCCCACTTTGACGACGAAGTGCGCTTTTTGCAGGCCTTGGTGCAGGTGCCCACTGACACCCCGCCCGGCAACAACGCGCCCCATGCCGAGCGCACCGCCGAGCTGCTGGCGGCCATGGGTTTGACGGCCGAAAAACACGCCGTGCCCACGCAGCAGGTGCACGACTACGGCCTGCAGTCGATCACCAACCTGATCGTGCGCCGGGCCTACGGCGCTGGGAAGACCATCGCGCTGAACGCCCACGGTGATGTGGTGCCCCCCGGCGAAGGCTGGACACACGCCCCCTACGGCGGCGAGGTGGTGGATGGCAAGCTGTATGGCCGTGCCGCGGCCGTCAGCAAGAGCGACTTTGCCAGCTACACCTTTGCGGTGCGCGCGCTCGAATCACTGGGCCTGCCGCTCAAGGGCGGGGTCGAGCTGATCTTCACCTACGACGAAGAATTCGGCGGCGAACTGGGCCCGGGCTGGCTGCTGGATCAAGGCCTGACCAAGCCCGACTTTTTGCTGGCCGCCGGCTTCAGCTACCAGGTGGTCACCGCCCACAACGGTTGCCTGCAGATGGAGGTGACGGTGCACGGCAAGATGGCCCACGCGGCCATCCCCGACACCGGCGTGGATGCGCTGCAAGGGGCTGTGGCCATTCTCAATGCGCTGTATGCGCAAAACACCCTGTACAAGGGCATCAGCTCGCAGATCGAGGGCATCAAGCACCCCTACCTGAACGTGGGCCAGATCAGCGGCGGCACCAACACCAATGTGGTGCCGGGCAAAGTGGTGCTGCGGCTGGACCGCCGCATGATCCCCGAAGAAAACCCCGAGCAGGTCGAGGCCGATGTGCGCCGCGTCATCGCTGAAGCCGCGGCCGCCTGCCCCGGCATCACGGTCGACATCAAGCGCCTGTTGATGGCCCACTCGCTCAAGCCCAACCCGGCCAACGCGCCGCTGGTGTCGGCACTGCAAAAGCATGGCCAGGCTGTGTTTGGCGAGCCCATCCCCACATCCGGCACGCCGCTGTACACCGATGTGCGCCTGTTTGGCGCCAAGGGCGTGCCGGCCGCCATCTACGGTGCCGGCCCGCGCACCGTGCTGGAGAGCAACGCCAAGCGTGCCGACGAACACATCGTGCTGGACGACCTGCGCCGCGCCACCAAGGTCGTGGCCCGCACGCTGCTGGAGCTGCTGGCCTGATCAGCGCCCCAGGGCCATGACCCCGCACCAGTGGCGATGGTTGCTTGCGGCCCTGGTGCTGGGCCTGGGCGGCATAGCCGCTTGCTGGGTGTGGTTGCTGGCTGCCGAGCCGCCGCATCAGCCGCCCCGGGTGTTGCAGGCACCGCGCTTGCCGGCTGCTCAGGCCGTGGCTGTGGTGCCGCCACAGCCCCCTGTGGCGGCTTGGCCGATGGTGGCATTGGCACCGGCCCCCAAGCCTTCGGCGCCTGGCATGCACATCGGCAGTGAAGGGTACGGCGTGCATATTGAGTTGGCGTTGGAATCCGGCGACACAGCCCGGGCTTGGCAGGCTGTGCGATGGCTTTTTGATTGTGGCGGTCTCACCTACATGCAGGCCACGCTGGCGGCGCCAGGCCCGGATGTGTCGACCCCGCTCTTGGACCGGTACAAGGCCGAAGTGAGGGCACGGGAGCCGCTTTGCCAAACGGTGACAACGCGGCAAAGCGCGCTGCTGCTGCAATTGGCGCTGGTTGCAGCGAATGGGCAGGTGCGCAGTGCTGCGTCGCTGGCTGCAGACCGAAAGTTTTGGCCCGATCTGGACCAGGCTACCCAGGACCGCCTGCGTGGCTTCATCGTGCGTGATCTGCACGACGGCGACCTGATGACGGCCCTTGCCGCCGCCTCGTCGGGCGAACTATGGGGCCTGAGCGGCGAGGACTGGATGATGGTCTGCATGGCCACCATGTACCGGGACGCTGAAGTACCCATTTGTGCGCGAAGGTTCAGTGGCAACCCGCACCTGGTCTTGCCTGAGGCGGGTAGCGCGCCGTGGGTGGCAGCACGGGCCATCGTCAAGAAGGCAGGGCTTGGCGTGGGCGAACTGGAGGCTGAGAAGTAGCCGTGCAGGCGGCGTCGCGTGCGGGCTTTGGCGGCGGCTCCGCGAGCCCGGGCTGATCGGCAGCAACGCTGGCGTGCCGGCTGGTTTTCGTCGTTAACGACGATAGCCGCCCCCACTTGTCGACCTTACGATGGGCCGCAGGCCCCAGACGGGCCTGCTGAACACCCCCAAGCCATCAGGCCGCTTGCGGCCAGGAGACGAGACACCGATGCCCACTTTTGCCCGCCGCGCCACCCTGGCGCTGATTGCTGCCGCTGCCCTGATGCCTGCTGCCGTGCTGGCCCAGAAGAAGTACGACACCGGGGCCAATGACAAGGAAATCCGCCTGGGCAACCTGGTGCCGTATTCGGGCCCGGCGTCGGCCTACGGCATCCCGGGCAAGGCCATGGCGGCGGTGTTTGACAAGGTCAATGCCGATGGCGGCATCAACGGCCGCAAGATCAAGTTCATCTCGCTGGACGATGGCTACAACCCGGCCAAGTCGGTCGAGCAATCGCGCAAGCTGGTCGAGGAAGAAGAAGTGCTGGCCCTGGTGGGCACGCTGGGCACGGCGCAAAACAGCGCCATCCACAAGTACATGAATACCAAGAAGGTGCCGCACCTGTTCCTCAACAGCGGTGCCAACAAGTGGGGCGACCCCAAGAACTACCCCTGGACCATGGGCTTCATCCCCTCGTACTTCACCGAGGGCCGGGCTTTTGCCAAGCACATCCTGTCCACCCGGCCCAATGCCAAGGTGGCGGTGCTCTACCAGAACGACGACTTCGGCAAGGATTACCTCAAGGGTGTGCTTGACGGCCTGGGCGACAAGGCCAAGGGCATGATCGTCAGCCAGCAGACCTACGAGGTGACCGACCCCACGGTGGACAGCCAGCTGGTCACCATGAAGGGCAGCGGCGCCGACACCTTCATCAACATCAGCACGCCCAAGTTCGCGGCCCAGGCCATCCGCAAGGTGTCCGAGATGGGCTGGAAGCCGGCGCAGTACCTGGTGAGCGTGTCCACCTCGGTGTCGTCGGTGCTCAAGCCTGCCGGTTTTGAAAACGGCCAGGGCATCATCTCGTCGGCCTACCTGCGTGACCCGGCCGACCAGGCCATCCACAACACCAAGGAGTACCAGGAGTACGCCGCGCTGATCAAGAAGTACTACCCCGGCGGTGACCCGGACGACAGCCTGACGGCCAACGGCTACACGCTGGCCCAGACCATGGTGGAGGTGCTCAAGCGCGCTGGTGACAACCTGACCCGCGAGAACATCATGAAGATCGCCGCCAACCTGGATTTGAACCTGCCCATGCTGGCCCCCGGCATCAAGCTCAAGACCGCGCCCGATGACTTCTACCCGATCTCGCAGTTGCAACTGACCAAGTTCGTGGGTCAGCGCTTCGAGCCCTTCGGTCCGATCATCGACCGTTGATGGGCATCGCCAGCCGCTCCGGCAGGGGCGGCCAGGTGCCCGCGCATCTCAAGAGGCCGTGGCTTCGGGCAGCAGCTCGAAAGCGGCCTCTTGAACCGTCTGGCCATTGATGCGCAGGCTCAGCAGATGGCTGCCTGGCCAGTAGCGCCGGGTGGTCACCGGCCGCATCGAATGCGCGCGCGACAGTTGCACCTGGGCGCCTGCGGGCAGGCTCAGCTGCCAGCCCTTGAAGACCTTGACGTTGTGGCCGTCGCCGCCAGCGCGCGCATGGTGCACCGCGTAATCGATGGCCAGGGTCTGGGCTTGCCGGGCTGTGCTGTGCAGGGCCACCGTGACCATCAGCTTGCCGGCCCAGGGCAAGGGCTGGGGTGACAAGCTCATCTGCACCCGGCCCTTGAACGGTGCCCCCACGCCCCAGGCGGCCAGCACCGCCGGGTCTCCGGCCTTGATCAGGCTGCGGCTGGCATGGCGCAGCAGGGCGCGGCGCCTGGCCGATGCACCAGGCAGGTGATCGGCCAGCCACTGGGCGACCAGCGACGGGTGGTCTTTGGCGATGTCGTTCAGGTGGTTGGCCACGCTGCGCCGCACATAGGCGGATTCGTCGTCCTGCAGCGCGCGCAGCAGCGGCAGGGTGGGGCGGGGGTCTTGCACCAGGGATTGCAGCCGCAAGCCCCAGGGCAGGCGAGGGCGGCTGCCTTCGCTGACCAGTCGGCGCACATGGGCGCTGGGGTCGTTCACCCAGCGCTCCAGCGTGGCCAGGCTCAGGTCGGGGTGGTGGATCAAGAAAGGGCGGATGGCGAACTCGGCCGTCAGCCGCTGAGTCATCGCATGCAGGGCGGCCAGGCCGCGCTCGGGGTGCTCGCGGGCGGCCAGGGCGGCCACGGTCTCGCTCAATGGCCACACCGGCCAGCCGGCCAGGCCCTGGGGGCTGGTGCGCAGGGCGCTCAGGTCATCCCCTTCGCCGGGCGGGCCCAGGCTGGCTTGCAGGATGCTGCAGGCCTCGTCCACATCCGTGGGCAGGTGGGCGCGCAGCGCCTGGGCCAGGTGCAGCACGCGGGCTTTCAGCTCCAGCGCATCAAGGCCGTCCAGGGCTTGCCGGCTGAAGCTGGCGCCGTCCCAGGCGGGCCAGACACGGCCGATGTGGTGGCTGATCTCGGCCACCGTGTGGGGGCCGATCAGCAGTTTGAAGGGTTCTGCCATGGCCCAGGATAGCTGCTTTGAGTCAGGCGATGTATGCACCTAAAAAGTGCGATATTCATCCTTGATGCACCAAAACAAAGCGGTAGTCGCGCGAATGTGCCCGTTGGCGGTGCGTGCCGTGTGCACCAAACGGGGCACACAAATTGCTTGCTTTGGTGCGTTTGTGACCTGCCCTGGTGCATCTGACCGGGGCAGCTGCTTTTTTGCCGAGGAGACAACACATGGATCAGGTCAAGCAGGGCACCGACGCCCTGTTCATCTTGCTGGGCGCCATCATGGTGCTGGCGATGCACGCGGGCTTCGCCTTTCTGGAGCTGGGCACGGTTCGCAAGAAGAACCAGGTGAACGCCCTGGTCAAGATCCTGGTGGACTTTTCGGTGTCCACGATCGCCTACTTTTTTGTGGGCTACGCCGTGGCCTATGGCGTGAGCTTCATGACCGGCGCCGAAGGCCTGGCGGCCAAGAACGGCTTCGAGCTGGTCAAGTTCTTCTTTCTGCTGACCTTCGCGGCGGCCATTCCGGCCATCATCTCGGGCGGCATCGCCGAGCGCGCGCGCTTTGGCCCGCAGCTCATCGCCACCGCCGTGCTGGTGGGCGTGGTGTACCCGCTGTTTGAAGGCGTGGCCTGGAACCAGAAATTCGGCATCCAGGGCTGGATCAAGGCTGCCACGGGGCAGGAGTTTCATGACTTTGCCGGCAGCGTCGTGGTGCATGCCGTGGGCGGCTGGATCGGCCTGGCGGCGGTGCTGCTGCTGGGTGCCCGCGCCAACCGTTACCGCAAGGATGGCGCCATCAGCGCTCACCCGCCCTCGTCCATCCCCTTCCTGGCGCTGGGCTCGTGGATCCTGGCGGTGGGCTGGTTTGGCTTCAATGTGATGAGCGCCCAGACCATCGACAAGATCTCGGGTCTGGTGGCGGTCAATTCGCTGATGGCCATGGTGGGCGGCACCCTGGTGGCCACCCTGATGGGCAAGAACGACCCGGGCTTTGTCTACAACGGCCCGCTGGCCGGCCTGGTGGCCGTGTGCGCCGGCAGTGATGTGATGCACCCGGCCGGTGCGCTGGTGGTGGGTGCCGTGGCCGGTGCCATCTTTGTGCAGATGTTCACCCTGACGCAAAACCGCTGGAAGATCGACGACGTGCTGGGTGTGTGGCCGCTGCACGGCCTGTGCGGGGCCTGGGGCGGCATCGCCTGCGGCATCTTCGGCCTGCCCGCCTTGGGTGGCCTGGGCGGCGTGAGCCTGGGTGCGCAGGCCATCGGCACGCTGATGGGCGTGGTCTGGGCCCTGGTTGGCGGCTTTGCGGTGTATGGCGTGCTCAAGCAGGCCGTGGGCCTGCGCCTGAGCGCCGAAGAGGAATACGAAGGCGCCGACCTGTCCATCCACAAGATCGGCTCGACGCCTGATCGTGAAGTGAGCTGGTAACGGCATCCGGCCATGGGCTGCGCGGCCCACTGCGAGCCCCGACAGGCGGGCCCTTCGGGGCTCGCTTTTTTTTGGGGCCGTCTGCTTCAGATCGGGGCGGCATCCCCGGCAATCCCGATGTCAAAGCCGGGCCAATGGCATACGCTGTGTCAACAACCACGACACGGGAGCAAAGAATGACCACAGCGCAGAGGGCCGATTCCAGTCAGGTCATCGACTACAGCCAGGAAGTGCGCTTCGGTGTGGTGATGTACGGTGGGGTGTCGCTCACCTTGTACATCAACGGCGTGGCCAACGAGTTGTACGAGATGGCCTGGTCCACGCCCCGGCAGCCGCGCTTGCCTGCGCCCGTGCCCGCCTTGCCGCGCACCCGGCAGGTTTATGAAAAGTTGTCGTGGTTGGTGGCCGATGGCCCGCTGCGCCGCTGGGCGACAAAGCGCCTGGTCGATGACGGCGCCCTGCCGCCCTTGGCCGAGCTGCAGGCTGAAGCCGCCCGCCGCAGCGCACTGGGGCAGGTGCCTGCGCAAGCCCGCCTGGTGGTGGACGTGATCTCCGGCACGTCGGCAGGGGGCATCAACGGCATCTTCCTGGCCAAGGCCCTGGCCAATGGGCAGCGCTTTGATGTGCTCAAGCAGCTGTGGGTGGATGAAGGCGACATCGGCAAGCTGCTGAACGACAAGGTGTCGTACGCCGACCTGCAGGGCGTGGACGATGCGCAGGCCAGCAAACCGCGGTCGCTGCTCAACAGCGCCCGCATGTACCTCAAGCTGCTGAACGCCTTCGGGCAGATGGGGGCACCCCAGCTGGCCCAGGGCTCGCCGCTGGTCAACCAGCTGGATCTGTTTGTCACCACCACCGACATCCGCGGCAGCGTGGTGCCCATCCGCCTGTCGGACAAGGTGGTGTACGAGAAGCGCCACAAGCAGCACTTTCACCTGCGCTACGCCGATGGCCTGGCGCCGGTGAACGATTTCGTCGACACCCAGAACGCGTTTCTGGCCTTTGCCGCGCGTTGCACCTCGTCGTTTCCGTTCGCCTTCGAGCCCATGCAGGTCACGGCGGTGACGACGCTGAGCCCGGGTGTGGACGTGGACGCCTGGCTGCCGCGCTTCAGCGGCCTGTCGCAGGTTGATCGTGACAGCGGTGCCTGGAAGCTGCGCGCCTATGGCGATGGCGGCTATCTGGACAACAAGCCTTTCACCTATGTGGTCAACGCGCTGTCCCGCCGTTTTGCCGAGGTGCCCGTTGATCGCAAGCTGATCTATGTCGAACCCGACCCCGAACACCCCGAGCGCGCGCGGCCCGTCACCGAGCAGCCCAACGCGGTTGAAAACGCGCTGGCCGCGTTGACCAGCATCCCCCAGTACGAAACCATCCGCGAAGACCTGCTGGCCGTGCTGGAGCGCAACCGCCGCGTGGAGCGCGTCGAGCGCATCGTGCGCAAGGTCGAGGAAGACATCGAACAGGCGCAGGAAGACCCTTTTGCCAAGGTGGTGGTGCGCGGCGGCACGGTGGCCGATTGGCGCGATCTGGATCTGGGCGTCATGGTGGAGTATTACGGCGCGGCCTATCTGCCCTATCGCCGGATCCGGGTGGCCAGCGTCAACGACGATCTGGCTGATCGCCTGGCCGCCTGGTGGGGGCTGTCCGATCAAGCCGAGCGCATCTATGCCCTGCGTGCGCTGGTGCGCTGCTGGCGTGACGACCACTATGTGGATCACAAGCCGGAGGGCGAAGCGCGGCCCACCATCAACGGTTTCCTGTTCGATTTTGACTTGCGTTATCGGCAGCGGCGGGCGGGTTTCCTGCTGCACAAGTCCCACCAGTTGCAGCGCCTGATCCGGGCCTTGGCCGAAGGGGCCGGAACCGATGATGAGACGGCAGGGCAGCTCAGTGATTCGGCACGGCGCATGCATCAGCGCCTGGCCGCACGCCACCGGGATCTGCTGGCAGCCGCGCCGGCCGATCTGGCCCGCGTGTTGCGCCTGCTGCGCGGCGGGTTTGCCACCAGCTTGCAGCATTTGCGCGGCCTGGACGAAGCCCCTGCGCCCGAGGCCGGGCCAGGCACTGAGGGCGCGCGCGACACCGTGCGGCTTTGCCAGGTGCTGGATCTGCTGCTGGGCCACCTGCCTGCCGAGCCGCAGGCCGCAGCCAATGGCGCCCCGGATGCCGAGGCCCAGGCCTGGCATCGCCTGCTGGTGGCCCTGTGCCATCGCTTGCCGGCCATCCACCCGGGCCGCACCCTGCAGGAAAACATCTTTGCCCGCGCCCAGGCCCTGTATGCCCAGACCGAGCCCGGCGCGCCAGTGCTGCTGCAAACCCGGCTGCTGGCCGACATCGAGGCGCTGAGGCAGGTGCTGCACGACGCCTTCATGGGCACCTCGCCCCTGCCGCAGGCCAACACCTCGGCGCGTGAATGGCTGGGTGAGCCCAGGCTGGTGGCCCTGCCCGGCGACGATGGCAAGCTGACCCAGGTGGGCATCGAGGTGCACGATGTGCCCGCCAGCTGGGGCCCCGAACTGGCTGGTGAGCTCAACAGCACGGCCGGCTGCCTGGTGCGGCGCTTTCTGGCCGAGTACTACCTGCGGTTTGATGAATACGACCAGATGAGTTTTCCGCTGTACTACGGCACCGACACCGGTGAGCCCAGTACCGTGGAAGTGCTGCGTGTCAGCCCCGAGGACGCCACCAGCCTGATCGACGAATCAAGTGATGCGCAGCAGCGGCGCAAGCTGGCGGGCAATGCGGTGGCGCACTTTGGTGGATTTCTGGATGCGCAGTGGCGACGCAATGACATCCTGTGGGGTCGGCTTGACGGCTGCGAGCGCCTGCTGGCCGCGCTGCTGCCCGACGAAGCCGACCGGCCGCTGCGTGAGGCCTTGCTGCAGGAAGGGCAGGCCATCATCCTGCGCGAAGAGATGCAGCCCGAGGTCTACCAGGAACTGGTTGACCGCTTTGCCAAGGCCCTGGCCGTCCAGCCAGATTTTGCGCAAGAGATGACTCGCGAAATGGGCCTGGTGCTGGGCAGCAATCTGCGCACATCGTTCAGCAGCCTGTGGCAGCAGTTGTCGATGCTGGACAGCACGCGCAGCCGGCAATTTGGCCAGGCCTTGCAGGCTTTGCTGCAAACCCCCGACCTCATCGGCATGGTGCGACAAAGTTATGCCGTCAACCGCCAGTTGGACACCGAGACCCAGCTGCTCAATGCCACCCGTGCGGTCACCATCACCGGCCGCATGCTCGAGCAGATTGAGCAGGCCCAGCAACTGGCCGGCCAGCACGCCGTGTGGATCACCCGCCTGGGCCGCGCCGCGCACGCGCTGGTAGCCATCTCACTGCCCGACAAGCCGCTGTACAAGCTGTCACGCCACTGGCTGGCGCTGCTGTACGGTTTTGAGCTGATGGCCTTCCTGGCCGGCACGGTGCTGGCGGCACCCCAGGCGCGCACCATGGCCCTGACGGCTCTGGTCATCACGGGCATCGTTCACCTGGGTAGCATCGTCATCACCGACATCGTGGCCAGGCAGCATGCGGGTCGACTGGGGGTGTGGCGCCTGCGTGCCGTGCATGCCCTGGCGGTGGTGGGGGTGCTGACCATCGTGGGTGTGACGGGCCTGGCAGCCTGGGGTGTGCACCAGGTGGGTTGGCGCGGCATGGTGTGTGGCTTGCCAGCCGATCGGGCACAGGCCTCCGCGCTGACATCGGGCCTGTGCAGCGCCATGGCGGCGCTGGCCAGGCCCTGAAGGTCGGCCGGCGTGGCCAACCTGGCAGCGCCGGATGGTCTCAGCGCTCGATCGCCCCGTGCCGTCCTGCGCCGGCCGCGAAACGCGCAGCGCCGGCCAGGCCTTCGGCTTGCAGGGCTGCCCAGCCGCCGGCGCCCTCGTGTTGCAGGGCCTGCGGCAGGGGCAAGGACCACTGCTGCAGGGCGCTGTGGCGGTCGGCCCGCATGCAGGCCTGCGGAAAGCCCGCGATCTGGCGGGCCAGGGCCTGGGCCTCGGTCAGGGCGCAGCCATCGTCGACCACGCGGTTGGCCAGGCCGAAGGCCAGGGCTTCATCGGCGGCCACGGGCCGGCCGGTGAGGATCATGTCCAGCGCACGGGCCTGGCCCACGATGCGGGGCAGGCGCACGGTGCCGCCATCGATCAGTGGCACGCCCCAGCGGCGGCAGAACACGCCAAAGATGGCGCTGCGGGCGGCCACGCGCAGGTCGCACATCAGGGCCAGTTCCAGCCCGCCGGCCACCGCATAACCCTCCACCGCAGCGATCACCGGTTTGGCAAAGTGCAGGCGGCTGGGGCCCATGGGGCCCGGGCCGCTGCCGTCGGGCGCCACCTGGTGGCCACGTTGGGCGTCGCCCACGGCGGTCAGGTCGGCACCGGCGCAAAATTGGCCACCGCCGCCGGTGAGCACGGCCACCAGCAGGCTGTCGTCGGCCTCGAATTGCTCAAAGGCCTGGCGCAGCGCCAGCGCAGTGGGGCCATCGACCGCGTTGCGGCAGTGCGCACGGTGCAGCGTGATGGTGGCCACGGGGCCGTCGCGCTCGACGCGAACGGCCACAGGCAGAGGGGAGTCAGGGGCAGGGGCCATGCGGACGCTCCGGGGTGGTCAGGCCCCAGTGTGCCGCGCTGGCGGCTCAGGCGGTAGCTGCCTCGGCGACAGCGGCCCGCATGCCCACCTGGGCGGCCGGGCCGGTGAAGCCCTGCACACCCAGGGTCAACAGCATGGGCACCTGGGCGGTGTCCTGCAGGCCCATGGCGATGACCTGCACACCGCTGGCGCGTCCCAGCTGGGCCAGCACGCGCACAAACTCGGCCATGCGGCGCTCGGTAGCGGCGCCCATGCACAGGCGATCAGCCAGCTTCACGTAGCGCAGCTTGCTGGCGCTGAGCACGGGCAGGGCCTGCAGGTGGATGCCGAAGTGGTCCAGGCCCACGGCGCAGCCGAAAGGCTCGACGGTGCGGCACAGGTTGTCCATCATGCGGGTGCTGTCGCTGGCCAGGTTGGGCTCGCGCACTTCCAGCATCAGGCGTTGCGCCACATCGGGGTGGTTGCCCAGCATGGTGGCCAGCTGACGATGGAAGATGGGGCGCAGCGCGCTTTGGGCGGCGATGTTGACCGCAATCTTGCCCGGATGCGGGCTGTCGGGCCTGGCCAGTTCAACCAGGGCCAGTTCGACGGCCTTGAGGTCCAGATCGGTGACGCGGCCGCATCGGATGGCAGGCGGTATGAAATCGTCGGCGTCCATGGCCTGGCCACCGGGGTTGACCAGACGCAGCATGCCTTCGTGGTGCAGCAACTGGCCCTGGCCGTCGACCACCGGGTGGTAGACCATGTCGAGGTGGCCGGTGTCGAGCGCGGTTTCGATGATGACGCGCCACTGGGCGATGGCCATCACGTGCTGGCGGGCACTGGGCTCGGTGACGCACACGGCGTCCTGCTGGGATTCGGCGGCCATCACCATGGTGTCCACGCGCACCAGCACGTCCGACACCGATTCGCCACGCAGGAAGGTGGTGCCACCGATCCAGGCCACCTGGCTGCAATCGGTCAGGCCCTCGTCCATCAGCATGGCCAGGGCGTTGGACAGGCTTTGCAAGCGGGTGCGCACCGTGGCCACATCGCAGCTGGGCATCAGCAGGCCGAAGTCGGCGCCGTTCAGGCGGGCCAGGATGAAGTCCTCGCTGTGGCCTTCGATCATCATGCGGCTGCGCAGATTGGTGGCCACCGCCACCAGGAATTCATCGGTACGGTTGCGGCCCAGGCGGCGGTTCATGCCTTCCAGGTCGTTGACGCGCACGATGGCCACGCCGCCGCCCTGGTCGTTGTCGCGCAGGTTGCTCTTGAGCCCATCCATGAAGGATTCACGGCTGGCGGTGTGGGTGAGCTGGTCATGGGCCAGCTTGTTCTTGAGGGTGCCCATGGCCTCGTCGCGCTCTTGGAGCATGTGGCGCACACGGGCCACCATCACGTTGAGCGACTTGGACAGGCCGACCCACTCGGCCACGGTGGGCTGGGCGATCTCGATGAACTGGCGCTCGGACAGTCCCTGGATCTGCTGGCTGAAGCCCTCCAGCGGCTTGCGGGCCCAGGTCTCCAGGCGCTTCATCGCCAACATCAGCAGGCCGCCCAGTACCAGGAAAGCGGTGGCCATGCTACCGGCTGCGTGGCGGATCTGGTCCGTGGCCTCCTGGGTGGACACGGCCACGGTGAGGCGGCCAAACTTGCGGCCGTTCACGTCCAGGGCCAGGCCGGCGCCGGCGTGTTGCCAGCCGTGAGTGACCAGATGGGTCCAGTCGGCGTGCTCATTCGGCTCGGGGGTGAGCACCTTGCCGGCGGCGTCGATCAGCACCAGCTGCGACCAGCCTTCGGCCTTGCCCCGCTTTTGCACCTGGGGCAGCCAGGCGTGCAGTGGATCGGGTGCGGCCAGTCGGGCCTTGGCGGCCGCCACGGCGGCGGGCTCGGTGCTGGCTGCCGGTGGCGCGGCGCTGGCGGCCGCTTCAGGCGCAGCCGCCGGCACCAGCCTGGCGAAGTCTTGCAGCAGCTCGCCAGCCACGACCTGGCTGCGGGCTGCCATCGAGCGTTCCAGCTCGCGGGCCAGATTGGGCATCACCACCAGCACGCAGGTGATCAGCGTGACGACGAAGAAGGCCGTGATGGTGGCCCAGGCCAGGCGTACGAAGGACATGGTGCTTCGATCCCTTCAGGTGGCCGTTGAGCGGGTGGGGTGCGGGCTCATACGATGTTCGGCAAGGACTGCAGATCGGCGAAGTCGGTGACGAAGTCGTCACCACCCAGGTAGTCATCGAGCTGCAGCAGCTCGAGCAGGGCGCGGTCAATCGTGGCCGCGGCTTTTTCAACGTTGTCGCCGCTGCTGGCGGCGCCGGCCACGCTGCAGGCCAACTGCACCACGCGGCCCAGGGTGTGGTGGTCGCTGCCCATGGCATCGAGCGAGCGGGCGATGGACACCGACACCGCGCCGGGCATGCCCAGCTTGTCCACCCAGATGGCACTGACCTGGGCGTGGTCGACGCCAAAGGCGGCGCGTTCGCGCTCGGCCAGCTCGGCACCCCACAGCGTGCGCATGCTGGAGAACTCGGTGAGGGCCTGGTCGGGGTGGCACTGGCACAGGATGAGGTGGCCCACGCCTTGCAGCAGGCCGGCCGAATAGGCGGTGTCGCGGTCAACCTTCAGTCGATTGGCGATCTGGCGGGCCGATGAGGCCGTCATCACCGAAGTCATCCAGAACTGGCGCAGGTTGACGCCCGGCACGTCGGCAAAGGCTGCCTGGGCACCGCAGGCGATGACCAGGGTTTCGAGTGACTTGTAGCCGATGACCGACACCGCATCGCCAATCGACGACATGCTGCGGCGCCCGCCAAAGAACGAGGAGTTGGCCAGGCGCAGCACGCGGGAGCTGAGCACGGGGTCCTGCTCGAGTTCGTCGCCGATCTGGGCCAGGCTGGCGTCGCTGCGGCGCATCACGCTGAGCACGCGCTCGACCACGCGGGGCACCATGGGCAGGGTGACCCGACCGGCCAGGACGTCGTCGATGAAATTCATGGTCAGCCTCGGTTCGCAGTCATTGAGCAGGGCAGCATAGCGTGCAAGGTGAGCGGCTCGCCATCAGCCCTGCGAGTCTTTTTCGAGCACCTTGCGCAGTGCCGATTTCTCGTTGTTCCACAGCACGGTGTCCAGGCGCTTGATGACGGCGCCTTGCAGACGCACTTCCTGGTTCAGGTCGCGGGTGGCGATCTTGGCTTCCTCCACCTGCTTGCGCAGCTCGGCCATGGCTTCCAGCGCCGAGCGCAGCTCGACGTTCATGATGGCCTGGTCGGGCAGGTGGCGCGCGATGACGTTGACATCGTTGCGGGTGTGCACCGATTCGCGCAGGTTCTCGGCCGATGAGCTGGCCAGGTCGGCGATCAAAGGCACCACGTCGCGCACCTGGCCCACCGCGCTGGTGGTGCGATCCAGGGCTTCGTGCTGGGCGGCCACGGCTTCGGCCAGCTTGGTGGACGACAGCGCGGCCTCGGACACCGAGGGCATCAGCTCGGCCAGCATCTGGGCCACGGCCGACAGGCTGTTTTCCGAGTTGCGGTGCTGCTCCATCATGTCGGCCAGCAGGGTGGCCAGGTAACGCTCGGTGATCTCGACATTGGCGTTCTCGCTGCTCTTTTCGGCCAGCGACAGCACTTCTTCGCGGATGTTGTCGACCAGGGTGGCGGCCGTCTTGTTGACCACCACGCCCTGAAAGCCCAGCATGATCGAGCCCACCAGGCCGAACATCGATGCCGAGAAGGCCGTGCCCATCGCCGACAGCGGCTTTTGCAGGCCGCCCACGATCTTGCCGAACTCGCTTTCCATGTTGCCGCCGCCGCCCGACAGGCTGCCGGCGATGCTGCCGATCAGCTCGGACGTGGCAATCAGCGTTTCAAGCAGACCGATGAAGGTACCCAGCAGACCCAGGCCCACCATCAGGCCCACCAGGAAGGTCGACAGCTCCTGCTTCTTCTGGAAGTGGTGCTCCAGGGCCTCGATCTCGGGCTCCATGGCGGCGCTTTGCATGTAGACCTGGTGGCCCAGGCCCATCTTCTCCAGGCGCTCGAGCATGCCGTGCACATAGGCCTCGGGGCCCAGTCGCGGGTCGGGCTCGGTGCTCCAGGCGCCCTTGCGCAACCAGTCGATGCCGGCGAAGAAGGCCCGGTCTTCGCGGTACACCATGCGCACGTGGGTGTACATGCCCACGGCACCCCACACCATCACCCCCAGGATGACGCCGTTGAGCACCGGGTTGGAGATGAACGCGAAGCTGACGAAGTGCCAGGCGCCCACCACGCCCAGCGCGATGAAGGCCGGTGGCAACCAGATCAGGATGGCATGGGCCCGGCCCAGGCTGCCCTTGGTGCGGTTGCCGGCTTCGTCCGGCAGAGCCTTTTTGGTGGTTTCGCTCATTTTTGATCCCTGAAAGCGGTGGCGGCCAGGCCGCGGATCGGAGACAGCAGGAACTGCAACACGGTGCGCTGGCCGGTCACGGCGTCGCCGGTGACCGTCATGCCGGGCGTGATGGGCTGGCCAAAGCGCTGCACGCTGGCAGGGTCGACCTCGATGCTCACGCGGAAGTAGCGTTCACCCTTTTCGTCAGACAGCGAATCGGGGCTGATCTCGGCCACCTTGCCCGACAGGCTGCCGAACACGGTGTAGTCGAAGGCGCCGATCTTGACCACGGCCTGCTGGCCCACCTGCAGGGCACCGCGGTCGGTGGGCGGCACACGGGTTTCAACCACCAGCGCCGCGTCGGTGGGGGTGATTTCCATCAGCGTGTCGCCGGGCTTGACCACGCCGCCCACGGTGTTGAACAGCAGCTTGTTGACCGTGCCCGAGGTGGGCGCGACGATGACGGTGCGGTTGACGCGGTCTTCGTCGGCGCCGATCTCCTGCTGCAGGCGTTGCTGCTCGACGCGGGCATCGGCCAGGGCGGTGCGGGCTTCGCTGCGGAATTGCGCCCGGGTTTCGGCGGCGCGGGCCTGCAACTCCAGTGCGGCCGATTGCAGGCGGGGCACGGCGGTCTCGACTTCGCGGATCTGCGTCATCAGGCGCTCAACGCGGGCCCTGGCGTCCAGCAGTTCAAGCTGCGAGGCGGCGTTCTTGGCCATCATGTTGGTGACCAGGGCCAGTTGCTGGCGGGCCACGTCCAGCTCGGTGCTCAGGCCCTTGCGGCGGGCTTCCTGCTCGGCCGCTTCCTGCCGCTTTTGCGCCAGCTGCTCTTCCAGGATGCGCAGCGATTGCTGCAGCTTGGCCACTCGGGCTTCGAAGGCCTCGGCCTGCTGGGCCATCTCGGTGGACTTGATGTTGGCGCCGGGCGGCATGGTCAGCCGGGTCAGGCCTTCGGATTCGGCCTGCAGGCGGGCCATGCGCGCGGCCAGGCCTTCCAGGCGGGCGCGCTTTTCGCCGCGTGACGAGTTGGCCTGCAGATCCGACACGGCGATCAGGCTCTGGCCCTTTTTGACCACATCACCTTCGCGCACAAACACCTGCGAGACGATGCCGCCTTCCAGGTGCTGCACCAGTTGCTGCTTGCCCGAGGGCACCACGCGGCCCTGGGTGTGCACCACCCGGTCGATCTTGGCCAACGACATCCAGGCCAGCAGGGCCAGCGTGATGAAGAGGCCCGCGTACACCACGGCGCGCGGGCGCTTCAGGCGCCGTTGCAGGCCCAGGGCTTCATCAAAGTGGGCGGCCAGCAACTCGACCGGGCTGGGGCCGGCAGGGCCTTGCGCAGGCTCGTTGCCAGGCAGTTGGTGGGGATCCAGAACGGCTTGCATCATCACTCCGTGAAGGTGACCGACACGCTGGCGCCGGGGGCATCGGTTTCGGTGTCAATGCGCACGCTGATGCGCTCGGGCGGGAAGCCGTTCTCGATCAGCACATTGCGCGTGGCCATCACGCGCAGGTAGGCGGCGCGCTGGTTGTCGGACAGCGCCATGGCAGGCCCTCGACCCACCAGGGACGCGCGCTTTTTCGTGGTGTCGGGGCCCAGCTTGGCCAAGGCGCCCTTGAAGGCGGCAACAGCCGGCTCGTCCAGTGTCAGGGCTTGCGGGGTGAAATCCAGTTGCAGCACATTGCGGGCGTCACGCAGCTTGCCACCGGCCGGTGCCGAGGCGCTTTCATTGCCGGCCACCGGGATGCGGATGCGACCTTCAATCAGGGACTCTGCGCTGCGGACATCGGCCTCGGCGCTGGGTGGTGCCCGCGGCGCTGTCTGCACCTGCCTGGCCTCGTGCTCCTTGATGATGCGCTCGGCGATCTTCTTGCCCATCAGCTGCGCGGCAAAGGCCAGCGAGATGGCCAGTACCACCACGACGAAGATCATCGCGATCACGACGTTGGTCAGCGCATCCACAAAGCCTGGCCAGTAGGAGTCGGCACTGCTTTTACCGCCTGCCATGTTCTTGCTCCGGTTGTCAGTTGGCGGCTGCAGCGGCGGCTGCAGACGCGATGGGCACCAGGCGCCCGGTCAGGTGGGCCACCTTCACATGGTTCTGCACCTCGCTGATCATCAGCTGGGCCAGATCGGTCTTGCTCTGGTGCAGGCGCTGGTAGGCGTCCAGCACGTCCAGCAAGGGGCGGTTGCCTCCGACCAGCTGGGCCTTGAAGGCATCGACCACGGTGCGGTTGGCCAGCAGCTCTTCCCGGAGCGCGGCGTAACGTTCGTTGACGGCGTCCAGCGCGGCGTAGGCCGCCTCGACTTCGGTGTCGAGCTTGCGTTGCACATCGTCGGCGCGCAGTTGCTTTTCCTGCATGCGGGCGGTGGCGGCGCGGGCCTGCGCGATGTCGGTGCCGCCGTTGATCAGCGACCAGTTGGCCACCACGGCGGCCTTGGTGTCCTGGGTGTAGCTGACCGTGCCAGCGCCATTGAGCGAGCGGTTGTGGCTGATTTCAAAGTCGATCCTGGGCAGGTACTTGCCCGTGTTGGTCTTGATCTCGAGCGCGGCGGCTTCGGCTTCGGTGCGGGCCACGATCAGGTCGCGGTTGGATTCGTGCGCCTCCTGGCGCGCCTGGTCGGCGTTGTCCGGGATGGCCAGCACCGCCGGCAGCATCACGGCCAGGCCTGCGGGTTCGTCCTTGATCAGGCTTTGCAGGTTGCGCAGGGCGGCGCGCAGGTTGGCGCGGGCATCGGCCATCTGCGAGCGCGCATTGGCCACGCGGGCCTTGACGCGGTCGCGCTCGGCCGTGCTGGTGCCGCCCGCATTGGCGCGCTCGGTGATGTAGGTGAGCAATTCGCCCAGCAGCACCTCGTAGTCGCGGCTGAGCTCAATGGTCAGGCGTGACTGCAGGGCTTGCAGGTAGGCCGACGAGACCTCGAGGCTGGCGCTGGACACGGCGCCCTGGTATTGCAGGTCGGATGACACGGCCAACACGCCCTGGCGCTGGTATTCGGCGCGCGCTGCCGGGTCGAAGAGTGGCTGGCGGAAGGTCATCGACGCTTCCTTGCGCTTGAGCCGGGCCGGCGGGTTGCCACTTTCCAGCTCTCCGCGGCCACTGGAGCCGCGTGCATCCAGGTGCGGCAACAGCGCGCCGCGCGCGGCCAGTGCCGTCTGGTCAAACGATTCACGGCGGAACAGCGAGGCCTTCACGTCCAGGCTGTTGGAGACACCCCGCTCCATGGCATCGGCCAGGCTCATGGGTTTGCCGACGGTGGACTTGCCGTCCTGCCCCAGGCTCAGGGCGGCGGGCAGTTCCAGCAGGGTGGGCAGCTCGTGGATGCGGGCGGTGCGTTCGTTGCCGGCGCGTTGGGGCAGGCCGTTTTCCAGGGCCGAGGCGCTGTGGCCACGGGCGCGGGACACCGCCTGTTGCACGCCACGCGAAGGCAGGGCCAGATCCAGCACGGTGGACCACACATCGGTCGCCATTTCGGCGGGCGTGGGCATCTTGAACGCCTTGAGCGCGGCCATCTTCTGGCGCCAGGCCAGCACGGTGTCGCGCCAGCCCGGGAAATCGCTGATCTGCTCGATGTCGGTCGCTGCAGCCGGCGCCGCACCGGCCGATGGCGTGCTGGTGCTGTTGTTGACGGCCAGTTGCGCGGTGATCCAGGCCGGTTGCGCGCTGGCTGCGGCGCGTTGCGGCAGCGGGTCGCCCCATTGCGGCGAAGGCGCGGCGTTGCCGACATCGTTGGCGTGGCTCTGCACGGGCCAGAGGGCCAGGCTGATCAGGCAGGCGCTGCTGATGGCCCGCAGCACGTGGCCGCTCATGATGGGTGATAGGGTGAAGGCGAGGGTCGACATCATGCTGCACCTGCTTCTTCGGTTTGGGCTTCGGCAGGCTGCTTGGCCACCACCAGGCGGGCATTGCCCGCGCGGGCCGTGGCGGGTGCGCGGTTGGCCGTGGGCAGCAGCTTGTCGGGCGGCCCGTCGGCCACGATGCGGCCGCGGTCTAGAACCAGCACGCGGTTGGCCTTGGCGATCACTTCACTGGCGTGGGTGGCCACCACCACGCAGCGGCCCTCACGGAGCGTGGGCAGGGCTTCGATCACGCGCTCCTGCGCCACCCGATCCAGCCCCAGTGTGGGTTCGTCCAGCAGCAGCACCGGGTGGGTGCCGTGAAAGCTGGCAGCCAGAGCC
>Ga0228698_1000331_pt1 | contig 40006 bp, 62 predicted proteins | sample McNCre117_Aug_MG_FD_178015 | JGI IMG/M metagenome (GOLD analysis project Ga0228698, IMG submission 178015) | Freshwater microbial communities from McNutts Creek, Athens, Georgia, United States - 1-17_Aug_MG | ecosystem: Environmental > Aquatic > Freshwater > Creek | place: USA: Georgia... | reverse complement strand
GCTTTGAGTGCTGCTTTCTGCTCCGGCGTGACCATTGCAGGCACAAGAGCGCCGCGACGGTAGTCCATGAACACCTGAATAATGGCTTTGCGGACTTCGGCCGCTTTTTCCGTGCGGCTAAACATGCAAAGAAGTACGGACTGCCCTTCGTTTAAATAATATGACTTAGATGGTCTCCCGCCCTTATTTTCTGCGGTTTGCGGCGTTTCACCGCTTATATCGCCATAGCTTTCAAGCTCAACCCTGTTTGCATCAATTAGCTGGCGAATATCGCGTGTCCGGCGAAAGCCAAGCGCGGTTGCTAACCGCAAGTCGTGAATACGTGGCTCGTGGTTGATCGTGGTGTTCAGGTCTTGAATGGAAATAAGGGACATAAAGACATCTCCGACGTTGATGGTTTTTGGAACCACCATAGGAGACGCTTCAAAATCCCCGCTGGTGGCGGGAGTTGAAACCTTGCGTCGGGCAAGTGTGCTAATTTCCCTTTCGGGTATTGTATTCGCACCTTCCCGCCAGAATGCGGACAAAATAATAGCGCCCTGTATTCTGGCGCTTTTTGCGCCGACGTGGGAGGTTTCAAACTCCACAAGCGAACAACCGCTTGCAGAAACAACCCTGCCACACTCGGAAACATTTGTCAAGCGCATCACTTCCCATCCTCCTTTATAATCCGCTCGCCGCTTTGGAGACGGGCGAGGGTTAACGCCGCGATTTTTGCCTCAGTACTGAGAAATGTCCTGTCGCGATAAGAGTCATACTCCTGCACTTCAGATATTTCCTGCAAGCAATCCACCGCCAGCTTCTCCCGCGCTTGCAGTTCGCGGATGACGCGCATCATCGTGGGGATTGATGTAATCATCTGGGCAGTTGCGAGGCGTTCAGACAATTCTTTTTCATAGCGCTCGTCCTGCCCATCAAATCTTGATACGGGTGTCATAAAGCACACAAATCCGCCACGATTTCTAACTCCCTTTTGACCGTGTAATGGCTCAACATATTGCCAATCGCCATCATCTCTTTTGGCGTTCAGCCTATCCAACTCCGCTATTTCCTGCTCAAGCGTCTGCATCGTTGCCTCCTTCTCCCGTCATGCACGGACGGGGTGTTATTTCTCAATTGGTAATCCCAGCTTCTCAACGTCAATCTTGATATTTATGTGCATGCCATCCGTCTGGTAGCTGTAGTGCTGCGCTAAACCTAAGCAAACTTTATCAGCAAGAGCGGCAACCCGTTTTTTCACAGTATTTGCAGCCTTTTCCGATTCTTCATCTACTATGGATTTGGCCGCCTCTTTCAAGCTGTTAATGATAGCTTTGCTAAAATCAGATTCATTCATTGCGTGGATTGCCATCATCACCTCCTTTGTGTTGCGCGGCTTTTTGGCCGGTGTGGTTAGAACGCTAAATCATCATTATTCGACACGGGGGAGCTTGCCTTATCCTTTGGCTTATCTTCAAACAAAGAGAGATTCAGCCATTCTCCGTCATTTTTTGAGCGAATCAGGTTTTTCAAATCTTCATTTACCTTCAGTCCAATAGACCAATTGCCGTATTGGTTTTTCTTGAGGTTGCCAAAAGACCACCATTTCCCGTCTTTCTTCGCGCTCACTTTGTATTGCTTGCCGCCTTCCATTAAATCATCTCCTCGTTTGGCAATGGAATAATCACACCAAATTGAGCAGCCCATGCCCGTATCTGCTCAAGGTAAACCTCAAAATCCATCGTATTCAGGTCTGCCGTGCTGCCCAGAACCGTTACGCGCTTGCCGTTTGGCGCAAGCACGATCCGCGTCATGCGCCCAACATACGCTTTCAGGTATTCATGCACGCCCTCTGCGTCCATGGGCTGTCCGGCATCTCTAAACATGTCCAGTACGGCGGGGATAACAGCGCCCCAGTAAAAAGCGTTCTGAGGGTTGCTACGCCTCCGCCGCACCACCTGAAGCGTCAAGCTGACCCTCTTTCCCTCAGCCTGACGCAAGCAACGCGCAAAAGCATCGGACACACACTCCGGCAGTCGTCCATTCTGCACGGTTCCGGTAAATTGCGCGCTGCGTTTCATTTCTTGACCACGCTCCATTGGATTTTTGATTCTCCCGCCTCAAATCGCGCCCAGTTCGCTTGACCGCCAGATTTAAGGAAGTCGCCTATCTCTTTCAGCTTTGGCTTGCGTACCACGCTGCAAAACGCATCAGGAACAGCAGCATCATCCACTTTAACGGACAAGCGCGGCGCACTGTAGGAAATGCGATAATCAATTGAGCCGCTTTTGATAACGTCCTCAATCAAACCATGCTCTTTCATGTACGCATCCACGGCGTTTCTGGCATCCACGGCGGCCACCTCAAGAGCGGCAAGAGTGCGCTGCACTTCATGCGCCCGCTCTTTCTCTTTGCCAGCCGCTTCTTTCAAAGCGTTCTCAGCGCTCACCCATGTGCCTAATAGTTGCTTGATTTCCATAATTTCCTCAGAACGGAATTTCATCGTTTAGGTATGTTTCCGGCTTGGCCTCAATATCTGCTTTGCGCTTCTTGAAGTATTCATTTACCTCGTTACGCGCTTTCAAGTCTTGTGGGTTCGCCTGCATTTGCTCCAGCTTCGCTTTGTAGAGCTGCGCCGTATCTATCAACTGCTTTACGGTTGGCTGGTCATCAAACGCTTTCATGACGTTCTGCTTCCATGTATCGCGCATTTCTGAGGTGGCAAAAATGGACTGTGGCTCTTGCGGCTTAGCAATGGTAATGTCGTTCTGCGCGTCGGCATCCTGAATATCGTCTATGCAGAAAAGCCCATTAAGCGCGTATTTGCGTGCATAGCTAGACGCCGCGCCTGTAATCTGGCTTTCATCCATACCGGGCTTTGTTTCAGGCTCTCTAGCCCACCCATAGGCGCAAGTGCATTCGCTCTTAAATCGAAGGCAGGCTTGTGCCTTGATGTAAAAACGGTTTCCCGTGTAGATGATTTCGTCCGTTAGCAATATGGTTGCGCCCTCTGGGAGTAATTTTTTCACCGCATCCAAGATGTCCTCGCAAGAGCGATAGCTGTAATGCTTGGCTTTCCTAGATTTTGGCACATTTAAAACCTGCTGTATTTTATGCAGCAAATCATTAATTTCTGTTTTTTCTGTCATTGGTTCAACCCTTCCAATTCCTGTTTGATTTCCTCAATATCGCCATGAACTGACTTCGCCAACTCAGGCTGTTCTTTAATCATTTTGCATAACCACGAAAAATCACGCGCTATGCCAGAGGCAGTCATTTCTGCCACGGTTTGATTGTCCACCTCACGCCTCCTTCGCAGCGAGCGCTGCTTTTGCTTGTTGCCACGCATCGCAGAAAGCCTCGAAGTGAGCTACACTCGGAAACCCCTTCATTCCAAAATTTTTCGTGCGGTTTATCATGTTTTCCAAAGCCTCCCGCAACTTCGCATTTTCTGCCAACAAGTCAGCATTAACCTTGGAATTGTCGCTTTTTATAGTTTCGCTCATACCCGCCCCCATGCTGCCAATGCTGCGAAAATCACCACCACGACAACGATCATCACCATCGCCACCAGCTTATTGCCGCCTCGGTTCTGATTTGGGTCTTCAAATCTGTGTTGCTCCCACATTATCGAACTCCCACAATGGTTGCGTCCACAGCGGGCGCGATGGATAGCAGCGCCACAAACGCCGCCAACAGAAGGCTCAAGGCACCAACCTCAGCAAAGAACGTCGCAGGCCGTGCGCGGTAATAATCGAGTGCGTGCTTAATCATGACCCATCTCCTTTCTCAGCTTATCAACATCTTTCTGCGTGAAAGCGGCCATGTGTCCCGCCGCCGCCCATACGAAGAAGCACAAAGCGACAGCAAACCCTGCAACGCCTGCCCAGATCGAAAACGAATCGTAATCAAACATTCCAGCCTCCTAGTAAGTCATTAAAACAATGCGATAAAGACACTCAGCAGCCAATGTTGCCGAGGCAATCATCAGGCCGATTTTCCAGCTAAGCTGGACACGTTTTGCGTATTGCTCCGGCGTCATGGGCGCGTATCCCACATGTATTGACCGCGCACCTGATTGCGATAGTCTCGGGACTCATCCTCTTCGTGCTCATCGATTGCGCGTTTGGCATGCTTCAGGTCGTCCGCAAAATAGCTTTCGAGCGCTCCCTCGACCTAAATAAACAGCGATGTCGTGTCGTAGTGGCGGCCATGAATCGTTTCGTCGACCTCGCTCAGATTGCCCGCGTCAATTTCCTTGCGAACCGCCTGCTCGAAAGCCGCCTGAATGCGCTTGAATGCGTCGACCGTAGCGTATGCGTCATCTATGAACATTTCCGTCACTCCTTCGCTTCTTGTGCATATTCACGCGCCACAAGGCAGGCCGCCTTAATCATGGCGACATATCCCGATTTCTTGCCGTACTTATCGCCAACAGCTTTCAAGGCCCCTTTTTCACTTCCTTTGAAGCAACCAAGGCGCACGACAATTTCCTCGTTTTCAATAATGACGAATCCTGTTCGTTTATATTTTCCGACACATCCAAAAGAGATCGGCGGATTTTTTAATCCTTTTGCGCCTGCCAGATTTGCGCCTGCCAGATTTGCGCCTGCCAGATTTGCGCCTGCCAGATATGCGCCTGCCAGATATGCGCGTGCCAGATATGCGCCTGCCAGATTTGCGCCTGCCAGATTTGCGCCTGCCAGATTTGCGCCTGCCAGATATGCGCCTGCCAGATTTGCTTCTGCCAGATATGCGCCTGCCAGACATGCTTCTGCCAGATATGCGCCTGCCAGATTTGCGCCTGCCAGATTTGCGCGTGCCAGATTTGCGCGTGCCAGATATGCTTCTGCCAGATATGCGCCTGCCAGATTTGCGCGTGCCAGATTTGCGCGTGCCAGATATGCTTCTGCCAGATATGCGCCTGCCAGATTTGCGCCTGCCAGATATGCGCCTGCCAGATATGCGCCTGCCAGATTTGCGCGTGCCAGATATGCTTCTGCCAGATTTGCTTCTGCCAGATATGCGCGTGCCAGACATGCTTCTGCCAGATATGCGCCTGCCAGATTTGCGCCTGCCAGATTTGCGCGTGCTTTAATTGCCCATTTCACGGCAAGGCCTAGCTTAATGCTGAACGACTCATCCTCGGCACATTCGATCTCAGCCGTGAACTGCACCGCGCCTGTGAATCTGTTGAATACATCGAATTTCATAACCACCTCCGTTGTTGTCTATGAGGTGATTATGTACAGCCCGTACGCTTATGTCAAGATAAAAAACGTACTAGATGTACTTTTTTTCTTCCATCTCGCAAAAGGCCGTGTATGATGAGGGTATCTCTTGTAGTTGGGGGATATACGTTACGGGCAGGGGCGCCACTTCCGGTTAGCGCCCCTGCTAAACATGGGAGGATTTTATGAACCTTGAAGAATTGAGATTAGAGTGCTTGAAGCTGGCAGTAGCGCAGCACTATCAGGGAGCAGACGCAGTAGATGTGGCGCGTAAATATTCAGATTTTGTGTTTGGAACGAACGACGGCGAGGTTATCGCCGCCGCTCGTGAGTTGGCAGGAAAAGTATACATTAAAGGCGCTTCTGGTGAGCCCCTCTATGTAAAACATCCTAATTAAGAATACTTATCGCTATGATGTTTTGTAATGAGATTATGGACGCGGGAATAAACGGATGCAGCAAGACCCACGAGGTCTGTATCTGTAGCGCTTTGTCGTATGTCTTTACTCATAATGGAAGCGGTTATTGTAGCCGCAGCTTGAATAAGAGCCGCATTTACTTCGGGTTTCTCTGACATATTATGCCTTTCTGTGTCAGGGTTAAGGACGGGAGTTCGCGCTCCCGTCCACAACTATAAAGGCTTGCTTATGATAAACAACAAAAAAACCCCGCTCAGTGGCGGGGTTTGTTTATCCAGCGCTTTATAGTTCGGAAATCCAATAGAAACACGGCTCGCCAAAGCTCGAAGCCTTCCCGCCACCCTTCAGCGAAGCCATTGCAGAACCAGATAAATTCTCTCTTCATGGCGTACTTCCATAATGCCGCCCCTACTTGAATGCCGCAATTATATTGGATAGCTGCGGAATTGCTAATCCTGCGGCAAAAATAGTAATGAGGCTAATAATCAGGGTGGTGTTGGTAGGAAGGTGCTTTTGCCTCTCGTCAATCCTTACGATCAAAGGTTCAAGCCTAGAAAGTGTGTTTTTCACTTCTCTCATGTCCTCTTCTAGTCTTTGAACGCGAAGCTCCATAATGTCGCCCCCATCTCCACCGTTTCCACCAAAGCCGCCTTTATAAACGTGGGCATGATCGTTTGCCGGAGTCCTTACACGAAAAAAATTGGCTTGCTTCATGCTACCCCTATTATTCTTTATTTTCCGTTAAAATGCTAGACGATATTGATTCGTTGGCTTTTTGTAGGCCTTCGATAAAACCAGCAAGGCCAGCCACAGGGAACACCAAACGTGTGACTATATGGCGCTCTGTCTTGCCTGAAATGGGATTATAGCGGTCTTCGTGTAGGTTCAGCCGCGCCATGCCATTTATAACGGCCATGCCATGGAAGCCATCAATAAACAGGGAAGGGGCATTTATTGGCGCTATTTCCGCTTCTTCTTCGATTGTTTGCATTTTTTCATTTTCCATTAAAATCACGCTGGCGGGAAGGGGTTAGTTGCCATACCCTGTGCCATATTGACTATTGTCTTGGTTATCCTGCGTTCCGTCATTATCGTCATCGCGATCTTGGAAATTAGGAATGCCATCGCTATCGCTATCGCGGCTATAAGGCGAACTCATGCCATTTCCATTGCCGGAGCCGTAATTGTTCCACTTCTGGTCATCCGGCGCAGAGCGGACATAGGGCTGCACATACGTTCCATCGCGACGCATATATCCATCTACTTGCACCTGAGCATGTGCGCCCGCTGGCAAAACGACACTTAACACGGCTATTGCTACAATTTTCTTCATATTCAATTCCTGTCTAAAAAAATGTTAAACCCTATTCTCAATCGTCTCTTGCGGGAAAAATTCCCATTGTTAGATTTCTCAGGTTGCATACACTGACGCGACAAAGCGTTCAGGGTTTGCTCCTTCCAGTACTTGGTATATATCACATTGCTAATTTCCCCCTCCGTCCGCTCGTCCATTGCTCATACCCTTTTTTGCTGAGTTGATTATCAGTTCGGCCATTTGCTTTGTTGGCTCTTGTGATGTTTTTACGCAAAAATCAAAAAGTAATTCAGTCAATTCATAGATTGCTTGTTTTGTGGCTTTTATAGCCCCCTTGCCAAGCGCTTCTAATATAGCATCATGGCTTAAAACCAATACTCGCCTTGCATCTTTTGGCGTTGATGATGCCCCATCTTCTTCGCCACAAAGTCGTTGCCATGTGGTTTTTAATCCATTGGCTATCTTTTTAAGGGTTGGCATATCTGGCGTTCTATCGCCATTCCAGTAATTACAGAAATTTCTGTAATCCGTTGGAGATTCAAAGCCGCAAAGCCTAGACGCATCAATTACTTTTGTGATGCCGAGCTTTTTGGCGCTTTCTCTTATATTTTGAGAAATTATATCTTTTTCTTGTCTCATGTACATTCGGTACCAAAATTCTTTTTGTTGTTATAGGTATTTTTTGTACTTGACTAATTGCGTACATCGCGTACATAATTAAGTCATGACATTTCCAATCGTAGAAAAATTCGGCGGTCGAGCCGCTGCACATACTGAGTTAAAGCAAGCCGGTCACACCGATTGCACTTCCGACGCATTGCGCCTTTGGGAGCACAGACAAAACATGCCTAGCTGGGCAATTATTGCATTCATGGACTTGGCATCGCGTAAAAAAATTAAGTACACGCCGGACGATTTCAAATACACGGCCAACACCACCCACTAACCCCGCGCTTTCTGGGGTGTCTTAATAGATTAAATACAACCGCAAGTCAATATGCGGATTTTTTGTAAATATACTTCCTAGATATGGTGCAAAACTGCGGTTTTTACGCAAAGTGTAGTAAGGAATGAGGCGGGCATGACAATCGAGCAGCAAATCGGAGCGCAGAACAGGAAGGCGGCACTCGTCACGCCAGCCGAACTGAAAGCCCTGCTCAAAGCGCCGAGAAAACCACGCAAGAAACGCAACGCGCAGCCAGAGCGTGAATTGTGCAAGTCGTTCATCCGCACCATGCGCTTTTATCCGCATGTTTACGTCACGCATATCCCAAATGAGCTACCGAGGCCAGACAAAGCCGAAAAAGAGTTTTATGAGCGTGCTGGCCGCCACCTGAAAGAAATGGGTCGGATTGCCGGAACGCCGGATTATCTCATCGAATGGAAGGGCGGCTATGGCTTTCTGGAAGCGAAAGCGCAGGGCAGGGGGCTGTCTACCTTTCAGCAAGCTTTCTTTGACGCACGAGCCAAGCGCGGCGTGCCGTGTGGCCTGTTCACATCCATAGACGAAGCTTTGGCAATTCTCAAAACATGGGGGGCTGTATGACGGTAAAGAGCGAATGGCTTACATCTGCGATTGATGCGCGCACCGGATGCTGTGGCGTGATTTTCAAGGTCGGAAAGGAGTATCGTTTCCTGTTCCATTACACCGGCAGCCGCCAGCGTGTCAGCGTTTTCAAAACATACGATGCCGCCTTCGATGCTTACTGCGACTGGATGGGTTTTAAGCAGGAGCGTGCGGCATGATGACAATAAGCGTCTCCGGCGAGTCCATGTCTTGCTACGGCAGCGACCGCAAAGCACACGCCAAGCTCGTGCGCGGCGATTGGTGGCATATCACATTCGAGTCGCACAATACGAAGTTTGAGCGAGACGTGCACAACAAATATCTCGCTCATTCGCTGGTCGATGGATGGGACAAGTGGCAAGCGAAGCTGTGGATTGACACCACTATCAAAGGGGCAGAAAGCGCGTGAACGTCAACAGCGAGATTTGGGGTGAGGAGAATGTCGTTATGCTGAAGCGTAAAATATCGCTCAACAAGCACCGCAAAACGCCGATTGAATGGGTGGATCAGGAGGTGGCGCTGATGCTTGGCATTCCGGCCTATGCAGTGCGCCTGAAACGCAAGGAAATCGAACGCCTGTTTGCAGATGGAGCATATCACAAATGACCAGCGCCACATTCCCTAATCCACTTATTTCTGCGCGGGCAGCTTATGGCATTAACGACTTATCGCGTGATAACGCTGCGCGGCTGACTTTTGAGTTTTCGCGAGATTCGCGACCCAGCCATTATGCGGAAAGAAGGTCTATTGCCGCTCAATCTGAAGGAAAAACGTGCGAAGAAATTGGCCTATTCTTTGGGATTTCTAAGGGGAGGGTCAACGAGGTCGAGCATAAAGCCCTTAGGAAGCTGAAATACATTCTCAAAAAAAAGAAAATCGCTTTTTCAGACCTCATTTATGTGGAGGGATCGGATGACAGGTAATTCAACTGCCGTACAATGCGACATCCTTTTGAAAGCGCTGCAACGCCGCAAGCGCGGTATTACCAGCATCGACATAACGAGCAAGCTGCATATCCTGCGTCCTTCTGCGCGTGTGTACGACCTCCGCAGAAACGGCCATGACGTGCAGACGCATTGGGCATGGGATTACACGCCAGACGGCCAGCCGCACCGCGTTGCCAGATATGTGCTGATGGGGGAAGCGTAATTTTATGTTGACTGAAACCGTAACATTAGGCACTATCGTTCATGGAGCTTCAAACTCCGTAACGAGCGGTAACTGCATCCGAAAGCGGTTTTTTTCGTGCCCAGATTTTATGCTGGGAGTTGGTGTAACAGCGGGAAACCGTAATAAGCCAGCGTTCTCGTTAACGTTTGAAGCTCCCAGCGCCAAATCTTTTGGCGTTGCCTCTCATTCAAAAACTAACGAGGTATATCATGTCTGTACTTACTTTCCACGACACAAAAATTCACTCAATCGAATCAAACGGCGAAACATACATCAAGGGAACGGATATTGCTCGCGCTTTGAATTACTCCGACGCAAGCAAATTAGCAGCCCTGTATCGCCGTCATTCCTCGGAATTTCTCCCAAGCGAGGTTCTCAAGCCCACCGTGGGCTTACAGAAATCTATCAAGGCTCCGATTTACTTCAATGCGGACGGAGCGGCTTTAATTGCCATGCTGTCTCAAACATCCAGAGCAGCGGAATTTCGTCGCTGGATAGTCGGAGTCATCAAGCAGCATACAAAAAGCCATACGAAGCCCGTACAGACGCAAATGGCGCTTCCTGTACCCAAATCATCCAACTTCACGGAAAAGCAACTCAGGGACGCTGCAATGCAGGCCTGCGGCATAAGCGTGGACTCGAAGAAGCTCAAAGCGCTTATCGCGGGCATGGGGCAATTGCTTTACCTCATGGACGGAGAGGGCAAGGAATCCTTCCTGCTGGTTTACCGCGAGGCAGAGGCAAAAAGCAAGGAGCTGGTAGAAACCGCCGTGTCGCTACAGCGGGACTATTTCCCTGCGGAAATCGCGTTTCCTGGCATATCTCGCATAAGCCTCTAGAGCGCAATCCTATTTTGTTAAATCCAATAAAGGCGGGGAGCATTACGCTCCCCGCTAGGGAGGGTTGCCGTGTCTGAGGGATGGATAAAAATCCACCGTAGCATGCGTGAATGGCGCTGGGCAAGCGAACCTAACATGGTGTCGCTATGGGTTCACCTTCTGATTAACGCATGTTGGGAAGACAGAAATTGGAAGGGCGTTTCTGTGAAAAGAGGTCAAGTAATCTTTGGAAGAAAAGAATGGGCTGAGAAGTGCGGAATTACTGAGCAGTCGCTACGCACCTGCATCGAAAGGCTAAAATCAACCAACGAAATAACCATAGAATCAACCAGCAAGTATAGCATAGTAACTGTTGTAAACTATGAAGAATATCAAGCTAAGGAAGAAGAATCAACCAGCCAATCAACCACAACATCAACCAGCAATCAACCAGCAACTAACCAGCAACTAACCACATCTAAAGAACGTAAAGAAGATAAGAAAGAAAGAATAGATGCTGATGATATACGCGCGAAACCCGTTTGGGATTTTTCTAGCGTGTCAGCAGAAATTCAGAAAATCCTCATGCCCATTACAGCGCTTCCGCTGAACACGAGTGCCGTCCATGCGTGGCTAAATGCAGGTGCTGACCCTGAATTAGACATATTCCCGACCATTAAGGTCATGGCGTCACGCGCCACAGCGCCGCCGAGATCGTTGAAATATTTTGAAGGTGCTGTCCTTCAAGCCTTAGCCGAACGAAGCAGAATACCAGACAAAGCACAAGCAAACCAAAACAAGCCGAAAGGAAAACCAAATGCAAGACACCACAACTTCAGAGAGCAAGACTATTACGCCAGAACAGATGGATTCGACGTTACCTAAAAGGGTAAGCGTTCCACTGGTTTTTGAGCGACAGGCGTACTGCGATAAGCACGGCGCGTTCACGCAAAAATATGTATCTTTTTTTAGCGGTGGTGAAAGCCAAGGAACCATGTGCCCGTCTTGCAAAGATGAGGATGATGAGGGAGCTAATAAAGCAGGCTATTCAGCGGCACAACGAAATATCGACCCGCAGGAAAAAGCAAATAAAATGCGCTCTAGTTTTGAGGCAAAAATGCGAAATGCGGATGTTCCTGAACGCTACAGATTAAAGGGTTTTGAGGATTATCTTCCCGTCAATGACGATGCTAAAAAAAAGAAAGAAATATGCGAACAATACGCTGATGGATATTTAAGCGCTTTGAAGACTGGGAGGGGAATGATCCTTTGTGGCAGCGCAGGAAGCGGAAAGACTCATCTTGCGATTGGAATCATTCGCCGAATCATCGAGCGTTCGATTGAGGACGAGTCAAACGGCAAGCGTTACGATTCTCACTACTGCAAGTACGTTAAAACAGCAGAAATGCTGAGAAAAGTAAAAGACACATACCGAAATGACAGCAAATCTAGTGAAGATTCGGTCATATCATCATTCGTTCGTCCTGATTTCTTGATCGTTGATGAGCTTGGTGTGCAGTTTGGCAGCGATACAGAAAAAAACATTTTATTTGACATCATAAATGGACGTTATGAGTCCATGAAGCCAACCATCTTAATAAGTAATTTAGGTATGGAGGGGCTAAGTGAATATGCTGGAGAGCGGGTCATCGACCGAATGAAAGAGAATGGTGGAAAGCTGCTCATTTTCAACTGGGAAAGCTATCGCGGCAAAACCAGCGTTCTTAACGGATAGGGGGTGGTGATGCTTGGATGGCTTTGGTGGTTAATAGTTGGGAATTTTGGATGCTCTCATAAATGGAAAAGGGTCACATCAATTTCTCTAACAGATGGAGGAAGGCAATATGGAACTTCTTTTGTTTTGGAGTGCGAAAAATGCGGAAACATCAAACAGAAAAAAATCATGTGAAAGGCAACGGCGATGAGTGAACAGGCTTTTCAGGGAGAAAAAACAACGCAGACGGAAAGCGGTAAGGCTTTCCGTGAATGGTTTTGCCGAGACATGGACGAACATCAGAAGAAAAACGCCTCTCAGTTGATGCAGTATTACAATCAGTGGGATGCGTTTGAAGCAGGCTGGAACGCGAGGGGAAAGCATGACCACGATTGAGTTTTACAAGCGGCAGGCAGAACTGGCCGAGGAGTTGGCGGAAGAATTCACCAAGCATTGCGATAGTTACCCTCAAACGCCGAGCATGCAGGGAATGCGTGTTTCTGTATCGATATGGAGAGCTATGTGGGAAATGGCTGATGAAATCCTCGCCAACCGCGATAGGGAGGCCACACAGCAGCAGAAAGGACGGGAGTTGGCACAAGGTAGCCAGAAGGACGATAAGAGCACTGAGCCGAAAGCGGGGGAATGGTGGATTACAAACGCGAAAGGAAAAGAAGAAGCGTTTTATATATCAAGAAGGGAGCGAAGGTTTTCCACATGGGGTTATTATTGGAAAGAAGAAGATCATTGGATCAATGAAAATACCATTGTTCGCCGCCTTGAGCCGCGCGAAATACCCGAAACGGGAATCCCCATATCGGAAAGCAACGAAGCGCTGGAGCTGGCTAGGATGATTGTAGATATTTCGGAAAACAATCATGACATCATCCACCCAACATCTATTTTAATGCAGAAAGCCCAAACCATCATCAAGGCGGGTGAAACTGGCAACTGGCAAGGAAAATTCGGTAGTTCGGATAATTTAGCCAAGAAAACCGCGCTCGATGAGGTGCGGGAGATGGCTACGAGTTTACATCATAAAAAATCAAATTACGCCGATGTTGGATTTATATTCCTCAAGCTGTGCGATTATCTGGAGAAGGAGCGGGCATGATTAGTGGACTCATTTATAAAGTGATTCAGAGGGATAATTCTTTGCTTATATGTGAAACCAAAGATCCATTAGAGGCAGAGAGAAGGGCTAGGTCATACGCTAAGAGCAAGGAAGCAGAAACAGGAAAACCAGTAACGATACTGATTTATGCTGTATTTTCGCCCATCCTTGTTAATCGCGTTTATACCCTGCCAAACGGCGAAATACGCACCGATTTTTATAAAATTGAACAGGAGGAGGCATGAAAATAATCTGGATTCTTTTGATCATAGCAAATGGCGGCGGAAACATACAGGAAAGTTATGACACTAAGCAGGCTTGCGCCGAGAGTATGGCTTATCATCAGGAAAGAATATTGGAAAATGATGGAAAGATAGACGACAGACAATACATCAGCGACATGTTCTGTTTACCGAGAATATCCCTGCCAGACGTCAAGAAAAACACTATTCGGTGGGATGGTGAAGCTTATATGAAAGCGCGCACAGCAAAGATTGAGGACAAAAAGATAAAGCAGTGGTGGGAGGCAGCCAGTGACGCGCCGAAGTAAGAAATCTTTGGAAAATAAAAAAATAGAAAAAGCGAACGACCAGACATGGGCGGACATGATTACGGCTTTCTGGATGGGAGAAATTAGAAAAGAGTTTAAGCGCAACTTGATACACGCACGAAAGGAATCACATGAAAAATGAAACGGACTATGGCACACCAGAGACACGGGCGCACATTATCGCATCAGCAGACCTTAAGCGCTCCGGCCTCAAATACCTGTTTCAGCGTCGCACCATAGACCACGATCAATATCGCGCCGGAATCATCTACGCCGCAGCATGGCAAGCCCGCTACGGACATCTATCGCCTAAAAGCAGCCTTGGCAACCTGACATCATCAGAAGGCGCTCCAGCAGACCCTGTAAGCGAGTATTGGCACAAGATAACATCGATCATAGACGGGGCAGACTTTCACATGAAAATCAGCGGACGGCTGGCCTATCATTCATTTTATGCACGCGGAAAATCACTGCACACCATCATCGAACACATAGCCGGACACGATACATGGGGCGTGGATGAAGTGGCAGATTTCTGCAAGTTAGAACGCAAGGCAGCATCCCGTCGAGTAGGTGAGGCATTCGATGCCCTCATCAAATCAATCGAGTTTGTGGAGAAAGAGCTTGAAAAAGTCTCATGAGATGCTACAATGTGTCAAGATATGTATAATTCCGTTTAAAGCTCCGTAGCAACCGCGCGGGGCTTTTTGTTTTTACCCACTCGTGCACCAACTCGCCTCGCTCCAGAAATGGGGCGGGGATTTTTTATGAGGACTTTATGGCTAGGCCAAAGAAAGCGAAAATAGCTGAATCCAAGCCGATAGCTATTGAACGCGTAAAAATTGATCTGGACGCGACAGAAACAGAATATAGAGAAGCCGCCGAGATCATCGGAATGATTGAGTCTGAGCAAGTCGCAACAAGATTGGCCGCTGCACTTAATGCGACCCTAGTCGGAAGCGACGAACACAGCGTTACCCTTCGCAAGAACGGTAGCGACGCATGCGTAAACATCTCGCGGGGTTATCATTATGCTGAACAAGCGTTTAGAAATATAGGTTTTTAGAATTATTCAAAAGTAGATAAAGTAGATAAATATGGCCAAAGGAAAAAAAACTGGCGGCAGAACAAAAGGCACGCCAAATAGGGATAGCGGAAGTGTAGCGCAGTATCTTGAAACAATGAACTGCGAGCCAACGCATATTTTGGCTGATATTGCGATGGGAAAAGCGCTGCATTGCAGGCTTTCTTTCAATGATGAAACGGGTGATTTTGTAGAAGGCAAGCTTGCACCAACGCTAGACCAAAGGATGACTGCGGCAAAAACGCTTTTGGAATATATTGCTCCCAAACTCAAATCAGTAGAGCACGCGCCAGCAAGCGGGCTTAAGAGCTTTACGTTAACAGTCAACACGGGTGAAGATGGTTGATATAACCTATACGCGGCCTTGGGTATATCCCAAGCAGCGACAGGCTATATTTAACGATTCCCGCTACTCGCTGATAGAGGCCAGCACAAAGACAGGTAAAACGGTTGGGTGCATCTTCTGGCTATGCGAAGAGGCGATAAAGGGCAGGGACGGGCAGAACTTCTGGTGGGTTGCACCTGTATCAAGCCAAGCGGAGATAGCCTTTCGCCGCCTGAAGCGCTATTTGCCGCGCGATATATTTGAGGCGAACGAAACATTACACACGATCACGCTATTTAATGGCGCGTGTATTTGGTTCAAATCGGCAGATAAACCGGACAGCCTCTATGGTGAGGATGTATGGGGCGCGGTGGTAGATGAGGCCAGCCGTGTGAAGGATGCGGCATGGTTTGCAGTTCGCTCAACGCTCACTGCCACGCGCGGCAAGGTTCGCATCATTGGCAACGTTAAGGGGCGCAAAAACTGGTTCTATATGCTCTGTCGCAAGGCGGAGGCCAATGAAGAGGGTTATCATTACTCGAAGCTGACCGCCTACGATGCGGCGGATGCTGGCGTATTGACCTATGAAGAAATCGAAGACGCAAAGCGCACTTTACCCGAAAATGTTTTTCGTGAGCTATACCTTGCCGAGCCTTCCGATGATGGAGGTAATCCATTTGGCCTATCGCATATTGATGCGTGCGTCATCAGTAGGTTCAGCGGAAATACTCCTGTTGCATGGGGCTGGGACTTAGCCAAGAGCGTGGATTGGACTGTCGGGGTTGCCTTAGATGAATACGGGCAAGTCTCGCATTTCCATCGCTGGCAAAAGCCTTGGCAGGAAACCATAGAGAATATCATACAGATTACAGGTAGCACTCCGGCGCTCATAGACAGTACAGGCGTAGGAGACCCTATCCTTGAAGCGCTGCAAAGCAAAGGCGGCGGGAACTTTGAAGGGCAGAAGTTCAACCAATCCAGCAAGCAACAAATGATGGAAGGTCTGGCCTCTGCAATCCAGCAAAAACTGGTTAAATATCCAGCTGGCGAGCTTCACAACGAACTCAAAGAATTTGAATACGAGTATACGCGCACAGGCGTACGATATACCGCGCCGGAAGGAATGCACGATGATTGCGTATGTGCCCTTGCTCTTGCAGTTCGTCACTACGGTCTGAGGCATGCCGGAAAAACCAGCTTCAACGAGCTCATGAGTGAGCTATATGGATAAGACATGAAAGATATTGAAATCTTAGAGTCGTTTTCTGAGAACGTGACGACGTTCCTCAGCACGAACAAGATGCAATGCACAGAAATCACACTTTCGCTTGGGTATATCGATGCATATAACATCGTCGACCCGAAAGATACGCCGCGCAGGGCGGACAAAAAGAGCAAAGCAAACCTGCCATTGACCGCAGCAATCATCCGCGCTGTTGCGGGCTCTGAGATCATGAGGGACAGGCATATTGACATCGTTGCCATCGACAATGAGCAATATGACACGGACGCCGACATCATGGATGCGGCTGTCGACTACGCACAGCATGCGAGCATGTGGAAAAGCAACCGCGCTGTAGCTGTAAGGGATGCAGCAGCGTGCGGCATAGGCGCAACCGTGACCAATCTGGACATGACGAAACGAGACTTTGCTTCGGGTGTGCCGTCGTGTCGCCGTATCTTCCCACTGTTCTTGTTCTGGGATAATGCGGCACGCGGGAATGACATCAATGCAAATGGCAATTTCTGTGGTTATGTCGACCCGATGCGCCCTAAAGACCTGACGCGTTATATTGAGCAGCAGAAAAAGGGCTCACGCAAGAAGGAATCGGTCGTAGCGGCAGGGGCGGACTTCTCTGGCCAATTCCTGCAACATCTGCGCGATGGCGTGAATTATGAGTGCCTCTATCATTACTTCTGGCGCGATTTTGTAAACGTGTATGACGTTCAGAATCCATTTGCACAAGGTGAGGAAGAAGCGCCAAGCCAAATATCCGAGATACTGGTCAACGATGATCTGGCCATGGAGATCATGACAAAATTCACCGATGAGGTGAATCTAGACCTAGACGCCTCGTACTGGACGCTAGACGAAGATGAGATGACGAAGCTGGAAGAAACAATAGGCGCGATTGCCACGCTATCCGCTTCTGATATTTCGCTGCAATCTTCCAGCCGCAAGGTCTATTGCTATTACCGAGCAGAGATAGCGCGCGGCCAGATATTGACGATGGCCAAGTCCTATTCGCAGGAAGAATATCCGCTGAACTTTGTGACGGGCTATTATGATGAAAAGGCGGGCGTGTTCTATGGATTATGTCGTCATTTATCGCCAATCCAAGACCTCATTAACGAGGTAACGGACAATCTGACGGAATACAGCAGAACCGCAGCGACTGGCGGAAAGATATACATCAAAGGCGCAAAAGACGACATCAAGCTTATCAAGCAGCATAAAGCGAACGAGGAAGACGTAACGCCATTGCCGAGGGATGCTGAGATCATCCCAAAGGAACTCGCAGAATCGCCGCAGGTCTTGTTGCAGTTCCTTCAGATGCTGATGGAATGGCTGCCGCGTGCCATCGGTATCGGGCAGGAGTTCCTTGGCGTCATAACCAGCGGCGACATGACAGATTCACTCTATGGTCGCGTGATGCGCCAGTCTTACGCGGTTCTAGAGGATTTCGCCAATTCATCCGCAGGTTATTCACGCAGGCAGGGCGTTCTGTTTCGCGACCTGATGCTGGGTATCGCGCGGGCAGAAGATGGTCGTATTCTTCCGGTGCTGAGCCCAGACCACGAGAAAGAAGATTATATCCGCCTGACGAAACAGAATCTCGCGCGCCAGTATGTCGTACGCGTGATAGAGCGGCCGATAACCGAGGACGAAAAAGCGGAAAACACCAAGATTCTCATGCAGCTTCTGCCGCAATTGGCTGGCGTTGGCGTGGATGTATCTGCTGCTGCGCCGCTGCTTATCAAGCAGCTTCCTATGGACGCTTCAACGCGTCAACAGTGGGTTGAGGCATTTACCCCGCAACCGCAACAGCCTAACCCGCTGGATGAGGCCGCAGCGCAGGCAAACGTTAAGCTTCTGGAGGCAACGGCTGCAAAATATATGAGCGAAGCGAACGAAAAGAACGCGACGCTCGCCAAACAGCCGCCACTTGACCAGTCCGAGATCATCAAGAACCTCGCAATGGCGAAGAAATACAGCGCCGATGCAATGCATTCTCCACAACAACAAGGTAAATCATGACTGAATCCACCGTTGACAGCATTCTCGCAGAGATTCACGCGGAAGTAGCGGATAAGCCCGCTCCCGAAGCAAAGCAGGATGAGGTAAAAGCCGCGCCGGAAGAAAATCAGGATGAGGTAGTTACGGAAGACGTGGCCGCCGAAGACGAGACAGCGCAAGACGATGTTGTTTCAGAGGATGAGGACGAGCAGCCAAAGAAGAAATCACGCCGCTCTGCAAGAGAGTGGGCGGAACATGAGAAGCAATTGCGCCATGAATCGGAAGCCCGCTGGAAAGCAGAGAGCGAGCTGAAGGAAAAGCGCATCGCAGAGCTTGAGGCGCTGCTGAAGGGCAAGATAACGGAAGAAAAGCCAAAAGAGGCGGAAGATGATTTTGAGCCGCTAGATCCAGAGGCCGCGCGGAAATACGAGCAGAAGCTGGAAGAGCTGGAAAAGAAACTGGAGCAAAAGCTGAGCAAGGTCGAGGAAAAGACCGAGGCAGAGAAGTTTGTTTCTGCGCTCGACCTTGTGGAATCCCATGGCAAGAAAGAAGATGCGGCCTTTGATGACCGCGTGCAGGCCATGATTCGCGCTGAAGCGGAGGAATTATACTGGGGCGGCCAAGCAAAAGACGCAGAATCCGCTTATCAAAAGGGCATGCAGAGCTATATCAACAAGCTGCAATCCGTCTACAAGGCGCACGGGAACAACCCGCAGGCCATTTATCAATACATCATGTCACGCAGCGAAGGGCTGGTTCAGGCTAAGGCAAAACCGGCAGCAAAAAAGCCTTCCGTTGACATCAAAGAGATCGAGAATCTGCGTAAATCCGCAGGCGCTCCGACGAATAAGGTGGCCGCTGGCTCAGGCGGCTCAGGTGAACTGGACGCTCTCATGTCTCAGATTCACAATGAGCATCGCCAGCTAAACGGCTACTAACCGCTCCCTGCCAGCGTAACCGCAGGAAATCCATCGCTTGCCAGCGTAAAGGCACATTCGCGCCACTCACGCGTTATTGAGGCTCAACTTCATCCTATTCACCCGCGCGCGCTTTGTCGTGCGCTTTTTTTATGGATTTTTTATGGCAACAATCACCGATTCACAGATTGTTTCGTCCAACACGACGTTCAATCTAACAAAGGCCTCTGCGCGTATGTACGCAGAGTTTTTCGGCAACGGGAAATATAACCCGCTTGACGCGATCATGAATACCCTCAAGCAGTGTGGTGTATTCAACTACGAAGAAAAGCTGTCTAGCTCGGCTGGCGATACGGTTCGTCTGTACAACACGCCTCGCCTCGACATGCTGCCGAACCGTGGCGACATCGATAAGTACACCAACGCGAAAAATATGCAGCGTGGTGACCGTTCGATGAAGATCAACCTCATCTCCGGCACGATCGTCTACGACCGCGAAGGCACGTTCCGTCAGCAATTGGTTGACTTCAATCTGAAGGAAAACGTCCCTCAGATGGTAACGCAATGGATGAAGCACACGCTGCTTTACGCCATTCTGAACCAAGCGGCAGGCAACACGTCGACGACCATCACCGCGCCGCGTGTGTATAGCAGCAACATCACGACCAGCAGCGACATGCTGTCGTTGACGGGTAACAACGTCGCTATTGCGCCATCCAGCGTATACAAAGCGATCGGCAGCCTTGGCGCTGGCTCTCACTCGACCGACCAGAGCGTTGATAATACCAACCCACTTACCCTTCGGGATTTCATGCGTGCACGCGAGGTTATTCGCGCGGCGGGCTCTGGCATTCCGACGTGGTCTTGTGTTGACCGCACCATCAGCGGCAAGTGGGTCGATGCGGTTGCGGTTGTATCCACCACGGGTATGAACCAGCTCAAATCCGACGCAGTTGCTTCGGGGCAGGGCATCAACTTCGCTCAAACGCAGTACGCGCAGTTGGCGGGCGGAAAAGACGGCATGAACGCCATGACAGGCTTTGTGCTGGAAAACATCCTGTTCATCGAAGTGCCGGATGACCTTCTGCCGCGCGGTGTCAACTCAGGCACGAGTGCGCCTGTTGCGCAAACCCGCCGTGCCGTTCTGCTGGGCGCAAACGCCATCGATATTGCAGCCGGTAAGGGCTACGAGTCGGGCTCTGCCATCATCCCCGGTTTCTCTGTCGACATCGACGAAGACTACAAAAAGCTCAATAAACAGGGCTTTGCGGACATCTCGTGGTGTGGCGGCGTGCAGAAAACGCAGATTCTTGGCACGGGCAGCAATGCGTCGAACAGCTACGACCTCGGCACTTACGTCATCACGCATTACAGCGCATCCTAAGGAGACTAATTTATGACTGCTTTTACTGGAACGGTAATCAAAGCGGGTATTGCTGGCGAACGCGGCACACTCTCGCTATTCACAGGGAAGTTCGACCTGACGGGAGCGCTGGCAAGTGGCGACACCATCACGTTCTCTAATGTCTTCCCGCAGCTTGGAACGTTTGTTGTCCGCAACTTCCGTTATGAGTCCGGTCGACTGGATACTAACACCAGCCCGACCGCATTCTTCACGATCGGGGACGGCACGGATGCGGATGGTTACTTGACCACGCGCACACCGACATTCTCGCTTCTGACTGGCGCTGTAGGTCGCGTCTCTTACGAGGGCGATGGCGCATGTCTGGACGTGAAGCCGGGCGATTCTGGCGCTCCCGCAAGCCGCGATGTGGTTATCACCTTCACGGCGAGCCCCGCAACAGCGGCCACCACGGGCACTATCTATGTCCGTGGCTGGATCGAAGCGGTTTAAGGGATAGGGCGGATGGTTACACTAGCTGATGTTCGCGAACGCATCAAATCGGACATGATAATATCCGGTTCGTCGTGGGACGCGCAGATAGATGACGCCATCCGCTCATCGCTTCGGCAACTTCGACAGAGTAAATACTGGTTTCTGGAGGCGACTCTAGAGATCACTTTAGAGCAGGGGGAGCTGGCAACGGCTCTCCCCTCTGATTTTAGCGTGGCAGACACCTTTGATTTGCTAAGTGGGACGTCCAGATTGACGCATCTTCGCGGTTTTGACCTCATGCCGTATGAGGATATGAAGGCAACCTATTGGACAAGCCATCCCGTTTCGACAGGGACGCCTGTTGCATGCGCTATCTTCAATAAGACGCTCTATTTCACGCATACGGCGGATAAGGAATACAAGATTCGCACGGCCTATTTCCGTCAGGATGCGACCTTGCCATCGGCCAATGACACGAGCGTCTGGTTTGACGATGGCTATGACGTTGTACGCGCATCGGCACAATACATTTTCAAGCGTGAATCACAGCAATTCTCGGCAACAGATGAGGACGGGACGCTGCTTCAGGCATATCTGGCCAATTTAGGCCGCCAACATGAGAAATACATAGCAGGCGCATAATGGCAACCACACCTTATTTCGGTATTCCGTACTACGCGGCACTTGACACCGCAGGCGAAGGCTTGTGGGGCGGAACAGATGACAATCTGCACCTCACATGGGAGAAAGCCATTGCCTTTGCCCAGTTAACGGGCGAGTTTCCGGTAGAGGAACGCGAATACAGGCTTATCACCAAAACGCGCTGGCCGCTGGATATTCAATCCCTCACGTTGGAAACCGACGCGGGAACGCTGACGGCGGCCGTCAAGATAGATGGCGTGGCCGTAACGGGATTATCGGCGGTCTCTGCCAGCACAACGGAAACCACGACATCGGCATCGGCTCTACGGTCTGTACCGGAAGGCGCAAACGTAACCTTGGCCATATCGGGCATCACGGGCGCTGCTTGGCTGCGCTATAACCTTTATGCGAACCGTACTGGAACGGGGACTGCATGACGGGATTCTTCGGTGGCGGCATCTTTGGTCGTTCGGGCGGGAATAACTTTGCCCTGACGCGCTACACCGGAAACGGCACAACGCAGAGCATCATAACAGGCCAGAAGCTTCTTGATGGAGCGATGGTCTTGTTGAGCAAGCGGGATGAGTCGGACAATCGAAATATCATAGACACCGTGCGCGGTGCAACCATAGGCTGGCGGACGGACGCGCCCTTGCAGGAATACACCGAAGCCAATGGATTGACCGCTTTCCTCAGCACGGGCTTTTCTTTAGGAAACAGCACGAACGTCAACGATTCAGGCAAAGCTACGCAAGCGTTCTCTTGGCTTAAGAAGAAAGGGTATCTCGACATTGTATCCTATACCGGAACGGGCGCGGCACGCACCATCGGACATGCACTCGAGGTTGCGCCTTCCGTCATACTGGCAAAGGCAAGGGGCATTGCCGCATCTGGTACGGATTATGGCATCTTCTACCATTCGGCGACCGGAACGCAGTACGGATATAGCGGCACGAGCGACGCGCTTGCGACAGATGCGACCTATTGGAATGCCGCGCCGGACGCATCGAATTTTAGCGTTGGTACGAATCTAAGGGTCAATAAATCCGGAGTGAATTATATCGCTTATCTTTTCGCGGAAAAGACGGGCATCAGCAAGTTCGGCAGCTATGTTGGCAACAGTTCCTCGGCTGGCGCGGTGATCGCGTGTGGATTCAGGCCGAAAGCGTGGCTGGTCAAGAACGCATCAAGCGCTGGCAACTGGCGGCTTGCATGGGTTGAAGGCGCAAATATTTACAGCATCAACCTGAATGATTCGCTGCCTATCAAAGATGAGACGGCGAACTGGCTGGTATCGGCATCAGCATTGCAGGTGACGGGCGTAAGCTCAGAGATAAACGGGTCTGGCGATAACTATATTTATGCAATCTGGGGGTAAATCGTGGCGCTTATTCCCGCTCAATATGCGGCAGGCACGGTCAAATCTCGCCAGCATACCAAGATAACCTCGCCTGCTTTTCTTGATACCGACCATGTTCGTTTTCAGGATGATGGACGGCTTGAAACGATACCGCCTTATGCGGAAACCGCTATCGATGGCATATCGGGTAAATGTCGCAGCATCTACGCGCAGCGCATTACCGGAGACTTTCAGGGTGATTGCTATTTTTTCGCAACACACTCGCATCTATACGTTAGAAAAAACGGCGTTTTGCACAATATCACGCCATTAAAGACATCCTCGATCAGCATTTCCGACCTTATTAGCACGAATTATGGCGTGCTGGGAGGCGGTGGCGGGGCGGGAATCGTTACTGATGATATTCCCGCAGACATAACGGACGATGCTGGCGCGCCCATCACAGATGATGGCGGCGCTGGTACGGGCGTTATCAGCACGGTTTCCGGCAGCAAGACGGTGACGATAGCGTGGCCAGACCATCATCTCTTGGTTGGCGATATAGCGCTTATCTCGGATGAAAGCTTGTCCGTTGGAGGCATTGCAGCCAGCGACATCAATGGCCTGCGTGTCGTGACATCGGTTGCGGCGGGAAGCTTCACGTTCGAGGCGGCAACAGCGGCCAGTGCTACCGAAACCAATGGCGGCTCATCTATCAAGGTGGCGACCAATATCCTGACGGTCGTGCATACGGCGCACGGATTATCTGATGGCGACCGTGTGAAAATATCGGGCGCGGTGGATGTGGACGGCATCCCTGCGGCGAATATCAATAAAGAGCATATCATTCGCAACGTATCGGCGAATGCTTACGATATTCAGGTTTCGACCTATGCGACCAGCCTTGCTACGGGCGGCGGCACGGGTGCGGTCTATTATGCTCAGATAACCGCAGGAAATGCGGCTCAGGTAAGCGCAAAGGGCAAAGGCGCAGGGCTGAGGGGTGCTGGCATCAGAGGCGTTGGGCAATATAGCGCTTCTGGCTTGTTCGTCTATCCGCGCATCTGGTCTTTTGATGCTTTCGGTAACAACGTTGTCATGTGTCCGGGCGATTATGCCGCAGGTGACGGCCAGAAGATATATTTATGGGATGGCAACACGGATAGCGCGCCGACCGTATTGGAAAACGCGCCAACGGATTGCAACTGGGTATTCGTGGTCAACAATTCGGTTGTCGCATTGTGCGGCAGAACGCTCAAGATAGCAGCACTTGGCGACGAAACGGGCTGGAGCGGCCTGTCTTACCGAGAAAAGACGCTGGAGCGGGTAGACCTGCTCTATGCGGGTTATCGCCATGCAGATAAGAACGGCGTCATATTTCATTCCGGCGGCGCGGTCTTGCTGCGCTATACGGGTGATGCGGATATATGGGACATCTCAGACATCTATGAAGACGATGCGCTGGTGTCGCCGCTGTCGTGTGCAAGGGTGGGTACGGCGCTCATCTGGCGAGGCAAGCATGGGTTCTATGGCTATGATGGCGGATTGGTTCAAAAGATAGTCAACAAGCAGAATCAGGCGTGGATCGATACAAATGCCAGCACCAGTAAGGCATGGCATGGCTTTGCGGTTGCAGACGCAACGAATGCGGAGGTGTATTTTCACTTTGCTACGGGCGGCGATGATGAGCCGGGGGATTATGTTCTGTATAGCCCCGCGCAGGAAAGCTTTACGCTTGGGAAGATGATACGCACGGCAGGCCAGCGTCCAGGGGCGCTGCGGGAGGTGTTCTACGCGATAGACGGCGACAATGCTGTTTATCAGCACTTCACAACGGGAGATTCCAATTTTAGCTGGTTTGCGGAGACTGCGTTCTTCATGGATGGCGGAAATGGCGATTATCGCCTTGTTATCGACGAGATAAGGCCGGACAGCAATCAAAGCGGCAACATCACGCTTGAGATCATTACGCGGGACTACGCGCAGGCATCCGACACGAGCTTCGGAACATACGACATCACAAGCGCGACCACGGTTCTATCGGTTCGGGCAGCGGGACGACTCATCAAGTTCCGTTTCTCAGGAACGGGCGCAATGACGCTTGGCTTCTGGATAGTGAATCTAAGGCAGATGGGTCGGCGATGAGTTTCTTCAGAAAATACAACACGGGCGCAACGTTGAATGACGTGCTGCGGGAGAGGGAGCGCGACGTTCAACTGCTTGGAGATATGCAGCGCGCGCTGAAGAACATCACCGACGGACAGGCGCTTTACTTGATGTCGCCAGACGGGGCGCGGTGGAAAATAACCGTGGATAACGCGGGAACGTTAACAACGGAGGCGATGTGATGGCTTACATGGGCACACAAACCGCAGCACAAAAAACAAGATTAGCGCAACTGGCGGAGCAAGATGCGTCTTGGCGGGCGGCAAATGGCGTTAATTCAGATCCGTACGCGCCAAGACTAAAAGGCACAATTCCTGACGGAAGACACACCGATTCATTAGCGGGAACCTTACTGAAAGCCGCTGTGTTGTCTGGAATTGGGTCTGGTTTAACTTCTGCTTTATCCACCGCAGGGACTACGGCTGCAACGGCAGCAAAGGGAGTAAATATGGCAAAATCGGCAACAAGCGCCATTTCCGGTGCAGCTAAGTATGGCTCTGGCGCGCAAGCTGCGATGCCGACAAGCGCCGGTGGAGCGCTTTCGGCAATTAAAACGGGAATTGGGACATTAAATAAAATAGGGCTTACCAGCGATATCTTAAACGCCGGAGCTTCCATCGCGGGCGGTCTTGGAAAAAGCAAAGACAGAGGCGCTTACAGCGAGGAGCGCAGCGGCTTTAGAACGCTTCCAAAAGACCAGATGGATTTTGCGTCCGGCGACCTATGGCAGATGCTCAAACAATATGCCTTGTCGCAATATCAGGGCATGCCAACGCGCAAACTGGATGCGTCCGATACAGACCCTATCTTTGGCAGCAAGCGCCGTGTGGCATATGACGCGATGATGCAGAAACAGGCCGCCGCGCCATCTAAAACACCGCCGCGTGTTAGTGACATCCTAAGCGGCATCAATTCTGCAAAATCGCAAGCCGACGCATGGAAATGGGCGACCATCTTATCGCCTTCACGGGCCACGAGCATAGGGCAGAGCGGCCAAGACCAGATAACAAACGGCTACCTGTCGGCATTAGCGCGAAATAACTGGACGCAACCAAGATAAGAAAAGCCCCGCACAGTTGGAGCTGTCGGGGCTCGATAACCCTTATGCGACAAGGATTATGGTTTTGAATGTAACAGAAATAACAAAATCAGTCAAGGAACTAGCCATGTTCGCAAGCCGGATGACTTGGCCGCAAATACTTAAAGTAGCTGCTTTTTTTAACCTCTGCCTACTGCCTTTGGCATACGTTATCTTTCACTGAGGAATCAATATGGCAACACCTATCGGAACTATGCCGCTGCTCTCTGAGCCGCTGCATGGGTGGGAGCGCATGGGCTTAAAAAGCCTGTCGAATACCCAGAATCTCGCCGGAAACAGCGATATGACGGGCGCTTTGGATTCGCTGCGAGGCTTTATCCAAGCAGGAAACCCAGCGCAGACATACGCAAACGCCAATGCTGCGACGGCGGCATCAATGAATCCTGTGACGCAGCAGGAAATCATGGGCGTTGCCAATCCTTACGCGCAAGGCTTGAAAGACAATCTATCCAAGAACGCGCAGGCGTTGCGGGCGCAGATACTCGCAAAGCAGGGCATGCGTGGCGGCAGGAGCTTCGGCGACACGTCAACGGGCGTGCAAAATGGCATGCTGAATGACAGCGTGCTCTCAGGCCAGAACGAGATCGATTACAACACCTTCAAAGATGCGCTGTCTCAGATAAACACGGAGCGCAACAGAAGCCTGTCGGCGGGCGGGCAGTATGGCAATCTGGCGCAGATGGGGATGAACGCGATTGGAAGCCAGTTCGACCTTGGCAATCGCTTGAAAGAATCTCGCATCAATGACGTGAAGAATAAACTCGGCGCAGGCCGGTATATCCGCGATTTCAATCAGGGAATTGATGACAAAATTGCGGCAGATTATGCGGCAAAGACGCAAGACCCGCTCACGAAGCTTCGGAATACCTTTGCGCTGCTCAATAATTATCAGAGCGGTGGCAGCTATTTTGTTCCCGGCAAGACATCAACGTTCACAAAAGCCGCCAATATCCTAGGCGCAGCAGGGAGCGCATCTACGCCATTCGGCTTCGGCGCGACAAAAATAGACACCTCTAATGGATTACCTTGGAGCTGATATGCTGGCAGAACTTGCACGAATGATTCAAGGCGGCGCGCAGGGAGTCGCTGATTACTACAACAGCCCTCAGGGGCAGGCGATGGGCGATTACATGTTCGCCCTCAACCAGCACCCGCAGAGCCTTGTTGCCATGGCGCAGGCGCAGGCACAGCAGTCGCAAACGCGCCTTCAGCAGCAGGAATATGACACCCAAGAGCAGTTGCGAAATCTTCGCGGCGATCTGGACTCCATGCCGCTAGAAAAGGCCATCGACACGCTTATGCGTATTGACCCGAAATATGCGCTGGAATATGCGCGTGTCCGACAGGAATCGGACGACATGAAAAGAAAGCAGACGCAGGAGGAAAGCCGTCAAAAAATGCTGAGTGGCATTTTCGGCGGAGAAAGCCAAGCGCAGGAAGCACCCGCAGACCCGTCGAAGATAGCCGCGTATGGCGCAATGACAGGCGACCCATCCATGATTCAATATGCGGGGTTCTTGCAGGGGCAGGATAAGGTAGACCAAGCGCAAAAGAATCGTAATGAGGATAAAAAAACCAACGCAGATTCGAGAATATTCGACCAAGAAACTAAACTTAGAGATAAGTTTATTAACGAATCCGGCGAGTTCGTCAAAGTAAGGGATGCTTATTCGCGCATAGGCGGAGCTGCAAAAGATTCAAGCGCTGCCGGTGATTTGGCGCTGATATTCAACTACATGAAAATATTAGACCCAGGCTCTACTGTACGCGAAGGGGAATTTGCCAATGCCCAAAATGCAGGCGGAGTGGGCGATAGGATCATGGCCACATACAACAATATTCTTAATGGCGAGAGACTTACGGAAAAACAAAGAAAAGATTTTCTAAGTCAGTCTAAGAATCTATACGGCTCTATGGAAAAGAATCAAGGGAAGCTAGAAAAGCGCTATCAAGGACTTTCGCAACAGTACGGACTAGACCCAAAAAGAGTCGTGCAAGATATGAGGGCGGATGTTCCTGATATAACCGCAAACAGCGTGCCAGAATCCGCAGCAGCAGATGGCCTTACTCAGGAAGATTGGAACTCCATGACGGATGAGGAACGCGCCCTATGGCATTAACCAAAGAGGAAGTTCTAGCGCGCGTGCAACAGCGTCGCTCGCAAGGCTCTGCGCCGGAAAATCCATACAAAGCGCAGAACCAGCAGGATTCCGGCTTTGATAATTTCCTTAGAAGCCTTCCTTTGGCGGCTAAAAAACGTGCACTTGGTATTTTGCAGTTAGGCATGGAAGCCAAGGGCAACCAAGATACCGCTCTTTATCAGGACGCACAGGATCTAGCTCAGCAATATAGACAGCAGGGCGAAGGAACGGGCGCGGCAGGATTTGCGGGCGAAATTCTGGGAGACCCATTGACCTATCTTCCAGCGGGCGGTGCGGCCAAGGGTGGATTAACGCTTTCTAATATCGGAAAAGCCGCGCTCGGATATGGAGTAGCGTCCTCTGGAACAGACGCGTTGGGCGAAGGCGAAGACCGCTTAACGCATACCGAAATAGGTACAGCATTAAGCTTGGCTACTGCTCCGCTCGTATATGGCACGGGAAAGGCCGTGCAAAAGACAGCGCCGATAATTGGAGAGATTTTAGCCGACAACTCCGGCAAGGTTGGGAGGAAAGTCAGAGAAGCTGCGCCGAAACTATCCAGCGCTGAAAGCACGGTATATCGCACGCTAGTCGATGATCTTGGTTTAAGCCATCAACAGGCCATAGATGCGGTAAAGAAAGCAGGAAGTGGTGATATTCCCTTATCTCTTCCAGAGCAAGTGGATAGCTCAAAGCTTCTCGGCTTGGAAAAACGCCTTCGCCAGAACGCAGGAAAGGCCGGAGATATTGAGCGCGCGTTCACTGATATGCGCGCCGCCGTTCTGCCTCGGAGAATTGAAGGTGATTTAAGCGCAATTGGAAGGGTGCAACCGCTGGATGTGGCAGGCCAGCGAGGGCGTGACGCTGCTAGGAAAGTATTTGATGTGCTGAAGTATAAGCGCAGTACATTATCTAATCCGCTCTATGAGGCTGGCTATAAAAAAACAGCATCTCCGGAAGCGATGCAGGCGGTGATGGAAGACCCATTAACCGCAAGCGTATTCACATCCATGCAGAAAGACCCGCGAGTTTTGTCGCGGCTTAAAGAATATCCTGAGGGCTCTCTTGGATGGATAAACGAAGCGCGTAAAGAGCTTTCTGGTCGGGCGGGCGTAGCTGCAAGACAGGGAGATGCGACGGCGAAAAAAGATTATGAGGCAGCGGCACAGCGTTTGCGCGATATTATCGACATGCACGGGGGCTCAGAAATAAAGGCAGCGAATGAAGCCTTTGCGAAGGCTTCAAAGCCAATCAATAAAGCAGAGCAATCTCTGGTTGGCATTCTCTCCAACATGGAAGATGGTAATGTCGCACAGGCCACGCAAAAGCTTTTTGCTAAAGGAACGACTCCAGCGCAGATAAGATATGCGCGCCGCACGATACAGGCCGCAGACCCTCAGGCTTGGGATGATATGGTGGCGTCACATATGGCATACATTGGCGATACCGTTAATCACAGCCCCGTAAAGTTTCTGAATGCCCTCAGCGGAGAATTGTCTACTGGAAATGCATATATAGCGCAAAAATTTGACGCCGCATTATCCAAAGAGCAACGGGCAGCGCGAGATGCGCTGTTTAGCTCGCTGAAAAAGGCCAGCAAGATTCGCATGGGTAGCGATACTGCGATGAATCAGGAAGCGGGAAGGGTTCTGGATAATGAATTGTCTGGCGGGGCGGATTTTGCGATTGACGCGGTCTCAAAAGGTAAAGGAATAAAAGACCTATCGCTTGCAGCGGGAGACTGGGTTCGTGGAAAGATAATGGAAAAGCGCTATGAAGACTTGGCGCGCATTTTCACAGGGCAGGGCTCGGACGAATTTGTTGATAAGCTCTCAAAAATGAAGCCGCGCAGTGCAGATGCATACCGCGCCATCATTGAGCGAATTGGACAGATCGAAAGAGGCGGCACTTTGGCGGAGGTTAAAGCCGCCAATACACAAGAGCAAGAAGCAAATCCCGCAGCGGCATCGCATCCAAAAATTACTAAAGAGCAAGTATTGCAGCGTGTAAAAGCGCGGCGCATGAGTCCGCAAGCCTCCCTCTCACCAGACATTATGCAGGCAGAGGGACTTCGCCACTTGGCCTATAACGACACGACCGGACATCGGACGGTTGGCTATGGTTTCAATATGGATTCCGGTATTGCCAAGCGGGTATGGAAAAAAGCGGGCGTTCCCGTTCCTTTTGAAGATGCCTATCAAGGGATTGCCTCTATATCGGACGAACATGCTGCGGCATTAGGTGCGGCCTCTCAGGAAATCGCCGTCGCAGATGCACAATCTTTCCTGCCATCTTTCCACAAGCTATCGAACGGGCGCAAATCAGCGCTTGTGAACTTGTCCTATCAGATGGGAGCGCCAACGCTTCAGAAGTTTACGGGATTCAAGACGGCCATGAGCAAGGGCGACTACAGGAAAGCAGCCATAGAGCTGGTCAATAGCGACTATTACAAGCAAACGCCAGACCGGGCGCGACAGGTCATCAAGCAAATACTTCAGGGATAGGCGAGTGATCGTCAAAGAACGGAAAGGGTAACTCCTTTCCGGCGGTTCAATGCGTTTAAAAAAAGGATTCTACCATGGTCATGAAAACACCAGCCCTTTCTTACAAGCTGGCGGTAAGCACCGCAACTTCTGCCCGCGCGACTGGCGGCTCGCGGCAGGCTGAGATGCGGGCTTTAACAACCGACATCATCGTGCGATTCGGCGACTCTACTGTTTCAGCCAGCGCCACCGAAGACGGAACGACCAAGCTGTACGGCTCTGGGACTTGCCTTCCTCTCGTAGCTGGCGCACCTCCTATCGCATACGAGCTTCGCGATGGTGTAACGCATTTCAGCGCCATCGCCTATGACGGCTCGACATCCGGCACGCTTCTCATCAGCTTCAGCGAGGGGGAAGATTGATGGTTGTTCGTAATCGGGCTAGGACGCGCGGCCATTCCGTAGCGCTATCAGTGAATAACACTACGCCTCTCTACATCGCCAGCGGCATCAATAACATCTTCCCTAGCAGCTTTACATCATCCGCGAATCAATACAGATGCTCCGTCATCAACCGGCCAATCACTCTCGATTCTTCTATCACTTCCGCTGGCGGATTTATCGAGTTGTATCTTTTATATACGAACTGGGCAGGCATCGCGGGCGGAACACAGGTTGGCAACGAGACATTAACGGTGCAGCCCGTCTTGCGTAAATGGGGCAGCGGCTCGGTTATCACGGGAACATGTGTCGCGAATGAGTCGAATACATTAGGCGGCGCATCGTACACCATGGCAACGGGCGGTTACTGTGTATTCAAGTTCGTCATGCCGACGCCCGCTATGAATGGCGATAAATATCACGAGATCGTGGACGTTATTGGCGGTACGGCTGGTACTATCAATCGCCTTGTGTCGCATCAGACTGTTCCGTGGAATGGTGAGGGTCAACTTGGCGCGAGTGCTACCGTACCGGGTACGGGTTTGGCAGCAGGCGGTGCGGTTCTGGGGTATGGCGCGACCGCTACTCCCGTTCTATCAGCGGGCGCTATCAACAGTCTCACGATCAATGCGGGCGGCGGAAACTGGATTTCCACATTTAACGGCGTTACAGCGGCAAAGAACGCGTATTTCCATGACGCCAGAAACGAAAGCAGTGTCGTTGCAAACTATGCGTTGACCTTGACGGGAAGCGTAGTCACGGCTGGCTTTAAGAATGCGGGCGGCGCTGGGTTCACCAATACGCCATCCTTGCCAGAAACGCGGCTGTGGAACGGCATAACCTCGACGCAGGTTTATGGCGCAGCGCTGATGTTCGGCAAGCTTTCAGACAGCACCATCAAACTTGTGTCATCTGTAGACGTTTCAGATTCACGAGGCATCGGCGTCAATTCGACGGACGGGAATGGCGACATCCTTGGGTGCAAGGGAACGAATGGCCGGGCCTTTGCTAATAAAGTTGGCCTTTGCGTCGTCGGTGTTTCTGGAGACCTTCTAAGCCATACCGCCAATACGCGTTACAAAACAGCATTAGAGGCATGCAAGGCGCTCGGTCTTCGTATCAATAATTATTGCATCTCGCGTGGCGTAAATGACTGGGTAGGCAATTCGGCGCTCAGTGTTGCCTCTATGGAGGGATACCTCTCTACGCATCGCTCTTACTGGGAAGGAACGTGGGGTGCAAAAGGATTCTATCGCACGATTGACCCTTATATCACATCGGCCACCAACGCTAGTCCAGCTTCAACACAAGCCCCATTCAATTCCGCGCTTGGCACGACGGGAGCGACCACCGACACATCAAAACGCGGCCAGTGGAACGCGTCGATCTTGGCGAGAAGCGGTGCGCCATATGATTTCTATTACGCTCCAATGAATACGCTCACATTCACGCAAGATGCGACCTATCCGGCATCGTGGAGCAGGGCAACGGCTTATCAGATAAACGCGGCAGATGGAGCGCATTTAGGCTCAATCGCTTCGGGTTCGCTGCTTTCGGGTACGACCTACAAATACAACCAGAACAGCGGCTATGACGGCATGGCGGCGGCTATGGCGAGTTACGTCAATAATCTAGTAGCATAAAGGAAATCCATCATGAAGTTTCGCGCATTACTGTGCGTGGCATTAGCCGCGCTCGCAGCGTCTTTCTACGTCCCTGCATTCGCGGGAAGTTATAGCAGCTATCCGGCTGCAACAAGCTTGCAAGATTCAGACCTTAATCTCCAGAACCGCGCAGGTGCGCCATCTGGTGGCATGGTGAAGGTCACTAATACGCTTTTGCGCGACTATATCGATGGCAAAAACAACACTTTCGTCACCACACACAACACCTGCGATGTGGATGTTACGAGCGACCTAGAAACCTTCATGGCGGCGCATGGCGGCTATGTTAATGCGCGCCCTGGGGATTGTTGGCTGGTTGGCGATGTTGGCAATACGCTGACCGTTTCCGCTCCTCATATTACCATGAACTGCCCCGTCGCAGGAACGTGCACGCTTAAGCATAATAACGATAAGAGCGTGGTTCTGGATAACGTGCCGGATAACCTCGCTTTAGATAGCAAAACACTGGTTACGGCCATTGCCAATCCGAACAATACAACGATCTCAGGCACAGATGCAATCAACATCGACGACCGCTTGACGCGCCTCACGGTTGCCAGCGTTTCCGGCTATCACATTGGCGATTATGTCCTTATCTCAGATAGTGTGGTGCTTCCTTCCCGTATTGGCGGCACGAAAACCATCACCAATGTCACATGGGATGGCGCTAACAGCAAATGCGTTGTTACCACTTCAGCAGCGCATGGCTATCTCAATACGTCCCGCGTCTATATCAAGGGTGTTACAGCGACGGTTGGCGGCACAAAGATCGACACGCTGGATGGCGCAGATGGGCTTGGCCGTACCTACAATATCACGCTGGGCGATGGTACAGGCGCAAATACCACCACTAAATTCACGCTGCAAAATCTTGATAATTCCACAGATACGAACACCGGAACAGACGTAAATTGCGACACCGGAACATATGCCAGCGGCGGAACGGGCAGCACCAGTAACGGCTGGGCGGGTGAGGCGAACCGTGTTGCGGGTATTGATACGCTTAATAAATACATCTACCTGTCACACGCGCTGCAATACAAGAATCTCTATGTGCAGTCGCCTGTGTTGTACCGCTACACGCGCAATAACACCTTTTCTATTAATGGATTCCACATTGAAGCGAATGGCGATACGTCAGACTTAAGCATTGGCATTTCTGACCCCGCTATTGATGTTGGCGGCGTACCGAATGCCACTTACAGCAACCTTTCCTTCAAGAACACATGGGATGCGGCGATCTTATCACGCGGCACGCCTGCGGCTATTGCTACGAATATCTTTGGCGAACTCATGCCGAATCGGGCAACCAACGACCCCACTGGAACGCCTAAAACCATCACGGACGTTTCCCGCGCATCGCAAGCGGTGTTTACTTCAACCGCGCACGGTTTTACCAACGGCAAGAGTGTTTACCTTTCGGGAATGCCTTCTGCTTTCAGCGCATTCAACAACATCAACTGCCGCGCATCGGACGTAGCAGCAAACACGTTCAAATGTAAAGACACCTACGGTAACTATCTCGATTCTTCTGCTTTTGCATCAGCCTTCTCCGGCTCGGCAACGGCGGGTGAACTGGCAGACGTAACAGGCCTTGGCTACCTCTATTCGGTCTACGGCGCGGGCTTTGGAACCGTTATTGATGGCATCACCTCATGGGAAGGCCGTCATACGGTTACTTCTGATGCGGTGGGCGCTACATGGTCAACCACACTTGGTTCAAGCTTCCGTATCTCACGCTTTGGGATGCCTACCTACGTCACAGTATCAAATGGCGTATGCCATGATTCTTACGGCGTATGCTGGGACACGCACGAGGAGGTGTCGGACATCAATTTCCACAATGTGTCCTGCTACTACAGCAAACGTGGCACGCAATACGGCTCTTACGAAGGCACGTGCGCACAGATTCGCGGCAAGAATGTCACGATCGATGGCATGAATCAGGTGGGTGGTAAGATGGGTATTCGCGTACAGGCTACCGACCAAGACAGCGTGTCAAATGATTATTTCAAGCATATCACCATGCGCGATCTAATGGACACCGGAACAAACATGGGCTCGACCTGTTCAACAGGTTCGACCAATGCGGCAGTTGGCATTCGTGTTTGCTCACAGGTTGGCAACACCAATGTGCGCAATATCTGGATTGATGACTTCGAAACCCACAACGTTGCTTATCCTATCGTGGGATGGGAAAAAACAAAGATATATGCCAATGACGTGCGTGCGTATGACGTAACGGCCATTGCGGATATGTTTGCGGGTTCTTCTATTCGCCTCATGAACTCGGTTTATGACGAAACGACCTACACGCATTCACCAACCACAACATTCCCTATCCGCTTGCGCTCAGATGGAACGAACGGAGGGGCTACGGCTGAAGTTCACGGCCTGTTTGTAGTTAAGAACGCGGCCAATCTTCCTAAGCATGTCTTTGATGAGAATGACACCACAGCCAGCAAGAAATACTGGCTGGATGGCTACAAGGAAGACAATAACGGGTTTACGGCGACAACAGAAGTTGAGGCAGGTGAAACCACGCTGGATGAGTTGACAGATATCGGAGTTGGAACCATTGGACACTAAAGGAGGTAATTCTACATGGCTAAGGGCAAGAAAAAAGGCGGCGGCGGCGGCAAGAAATGCTAACCAGAACGCGGGGGCTTCGGCCTCCGCTTTTCATCATCTAGGAGGACATCATGGAAACAGTGAATGGAATAGTCAGGGCGTTGCTAAGTGCAGGGGCTGGTTATCTGCTTGGCAAGGGGTATATCACGCAGTCAGACGTTGAGCCGCTGGTTGGCGCATTCGGGGTTATTTTTACTGCCGTTTGGTCTGTCTTGGCAAAAAGCGACAAGTTTCCCAAAATTAAGTAGGGAACTTATCCATGCCACTAAGCCGAGAGGATGCGAGGGAAATCGCAAAAGAAGCCGTGAAAGAAGCATTTATTGAGATGGGCATCAATAAAGACACGCCTATCGAGATGCAGAAGGACATGGCTTTTTTGAGGCAAAACCGCGAACGCTGCGAGAGCCTTCTCAATCAGGTAGCGGGATGGGCAATACTTGCCTTCCTCACTCTATCATCTGGCATGGCATGGGCTGGATTGCTAAGTAGATTGAAAGGTGGCGGAGAATGACGCCGTGGATGGACGTGGCGCGGAAGTATTTAGGCCAGCGCGAAATCAAGGGAAACAAGCATAATCCGCTGATTTTACAATGGTGGACGTATATCCGTGCGCCATTTACGGATGATGAAACGCCGTGGTGCGCCGGATTTTTAGGCGGGGTGCTAGAAGAATGCGGCATCAAGTCCACACGCTCCGCAGCCGCGCAATCTTACCTGAAATGGGGACAGCCACTCTCTGCTCCTGCCGAAGGGTGCATAGTGGTTTTCTGGCGCGGCTCGCCCGATAGCAAGTCAGGTCATGTGGGTTTCGTGACGGGCAAGAATCACAAAGGCGATTTGCTAGTGCTAGGTGGCAATCAGGGGGATGCTGTCACGATCAAATCATTCCCACGTTGGCGCGTAAAAGGCTATCGCTGGCCTTCTGGCTACCAGATACCCAAGGCCGATCTAGAGGTCGCAGAAGCGCCGCAAACGATAGGAGAAGCATGATGACACGATATTTTACAAGGCCTAAATCTTATTGGGACGAAGAAGACCCTATGACAGATGCAAGCCCAACCATAACCGTGCATGAATCGGGGAACAGAGAAACCGGATTATTAGATGCGGGCGGAAACCCTATTTTTGCCAGTGAGTCAATACCAATGGGCTTTTTAAGCGAAAGGAAGTAGTGATGTGGCAGGAAATCATCCCATCACTGATAAAAGCCATCGTCGCCATTGCAGGGGTGATTGCAGCCTATCTTACGGCCAAACAGACAGGGAAGGCCGAGCAAAAGGCAGACACAGCGCAGGAACAACTAAAAACTGTGGAGAAAGCCAATGAGGTCGAGCGCAAAGTGGATGCTATGCCTGCTGCCGATATTCGTAAGCGGCTGTTTACAAAATGGCGGCGTTCGTGATTTCTGCCTAGTAGCAGAGCCGATAACGGTATCGGATGACGATCATATCACCGATGAGACGGCTAAACTTATCTTGAAACACGATGAGAAAGGCGCTGAGTTGTGCGGGTGGTAAGAATATCGCTGGAAACCTCGACATAAGATTTTTCATTGCCAGATATGCAACCTCCAGACTTTTCATCTCCAACTCTAAAGTCTCCGGTATCAATAATATACCCTTTATCCAAACAGAGCTCTAAATGAGATGGGCAGTAAATCCTAGAAGTATAAAAAGGGGATATTTGACATTCTACAGGCATATAAACGCTTGCCAGACAATTATATCCTATGCAATCCTTTCGCATGATATCGAATTTTTTAGTAATTGTATAAACTCGATTTACCTTATCTTCTGCTTCTTTATGGTGTTGTAAAAAGAATGGAGAGAAAAGCAGCGCGAAGGCTAGTGCGCCAGTCCAGCGCGGAAGCTTATTAATGTCAACTAATACTGTCATCCGCTTTGCTTTTTTGCCTTCATCTCGCTATTATCCCAGTAAAAGTTACGCTTTCAACAGCGTTTTCCACAGATATGCTGAAAGTTCTCTCGTCCGTCCAGTGAATATCGTAAGTAGCAAGCGAATCGCCATCAACCTTGGCAATGCCATGTTTTTTCAATTCATCATTTAATTCTTCTAGCGTCATCCCGCCACTTCCTCTGCATGATATAGACTTGTGCTAAATATGCCTTCAGTACGGATAGCAACGTGCTTTTTGGAGTTGAATGGGACGGTTATAAAACCCTTATCTCCCGTATCTATTTTTGTATATTCAATCTTCATCCCCATATCCCCGCAGTCAAAATATGGCGAGCATCCATCAATAATGATGTTGTCTGGAAGGATTCCTTTAAAGGAATATGTTGTGTTGCATTCGTATGTCATCCCGCCATTATACACTCACCGCTTCCTTTACAGTAAGCAGCGCCTTAAAATCGTTGATGATTTCTAATTTTCGCTCACGAGAAAGCGGCTGAAGTTTCTTTGTGGGCTTCCTGCCGCCATGAAAACCCCACTGCTCACCCATAATCATAATGCTTTTTACGGTTTCTGTGATAGGCGAAACGCTATGCCATTCTGTAGGGTCAAGCATTTCATAGCAACTACCAGCCGTATAGATGGTTTCCATGCGCTCGTTGCTACCTTCAAATCCCGATACGTTGAGATATGAACCCTCCATGATTGCCATGATGGATGGCCAAGGATGCGGATGGAATAAGCATGGCTTGTCAGTTTTGTGGATGACGTGCAAGCAAATACGAATACCAGCCTCATCAAGAAACACACGCTCTACACGCGGCGGCTCATAGTCAACATCAAGCGATTGCCAGTGTTCGGGATATTCCAGCAATTCGGGCAGCGTAGCCCAAACAACATCCAGCGTATTTCTGAGGCTCTTTGCTTTCATATCCGCATTATACACCATCCGGCCTTGCGCTCAAGCGTGAATGTGGTATGATGCAGGGGTGATGTATTGGATGAACGGGGTCACGATGTTCTGAGAAGATGCGAGACGCGTAACATAGCTACATTGCAAGATAGGGGCTGTACTGTTTATCGGGGCAGCCCTTTTCTTTTGGCAATCGCTTAAATAAGATTTCCCAAGCTATTCATAGCCTTGCCGACTTAACGGGCAAAAATCAGGGCTTGCGCTTAAATAAAAACGCAGACGAAAGAGCCAGCCTTCGGGCTGGTTTTCTTTTGCCACATGTAAGAATATAACATGAAGTAACATGTTTATAACATGTCTGTCCGATGGCGATTTTTTTTGGGGGCAGAAATGGGGGCAGGACATTTTCAACTATTAGGGATTTCCTAATAGTTCGCGCCATGTTCGAGTCCTCTAGTCGGCACCATTTTACAATCCCCTTACATCCCATAACGTACCAGAAAACAAAGGCAAAAGGCCGTAAATCGCCTATTTCTAGCGCCCTTGTAGTCCCATATTATCCCTTGACAGCCCAGCGCTTTTGGGGGCAGAAATGGGGGCAGGAAATTCTAAATTGAGTTGCTTGCCCCCAAATGCCCCTTACCGTGAAAGAAATTCAGGCCGCAAAGCCAGCCGATAAGCCATACAAACTATTTGATGGCGAAGGGCTATACATTGAGATAATGCCAAACGGGTCGAAGCTTTGGCGGCTTAAGTTTCGACAGAACGGCAAAGAGGGGCGTGTGTCACTTGGTTCTTTCGATGAGGTCAGTCTAATAGAGGCAAGAGAAAAGAAATCGGAAATCCGCAAACGAATCAGGGCGGGGGAAGCTCCCAGCGAAAACAGCAGGCACAAGGTTGCAAAAAACTCGTTTGAAGAAGTGGCGAGGGAATGGCACTTAAAACGCAAGGCAAGGTGGGATAGTGAATATGCAGCCCTTATACTCAGGCGGCTTGAGCAGGATGTTTTTCCGCAGATAGGCGCAATTCCTGTCTCTAGGCTCAAATCATCAGCGATATTAGAAACTCTGCACAAAATAGAAAAGCGCGGCGCGTTAGAAACGACAAGGAAGATTTACCAATATATCAACCAGATCATGCGATATGCCAAGCCTAAAGGGTTGATAGAATATAACCCAGCCGCAGACCTTATCGAAGCTTTGGAATACAAAAAGAAAAATCCGTTTCTATGGCTTAATGCCAAGCAGCTACCTGATTTCACCAGAAGGCTGGATGACTATAAGGGGCGCACTCTTG
>Ga0228698_1000330_pt1 | contig 40060 bp, 33 predicted proteins | sample McNCre117_Aug_MG_FD_178015 | JGI IMG/M metagenome (GOLD analysis project Ga0228698, IMG submission 178015) | Freshwater microbial communities from McNutts Creek, Athens, Georgia, United States - 1-17_Aug_MG | ecosystem: Environmental > Aquatic > Freshwater > Creek | place: USA: Georgia... | reverse complement strand
CACCGGCGACCACCGCATCCTTCGACTTGATCTCCAGCGCGTCCACGCGGTCGCTCAGGCCGGTGGCGGACTTTTCCTTCTTCAGCGTCTCGATCTCCGCGCGCAGCTTGCGCAGCTCCTCGCGCATCTCGTCGAGCCCGGCGTTGGACTGGGCGAAAGCGGGCGCCGTGGCGCTCAGCAGCGCGGCCGCGGCCAGGGCGGTCATCGTGGGGCGGAAGGTCATCGGTGAAATCTCCTTGTGGAACCGTCGGAGGAAAGCAAGGCGGGCGGCGCTGCGCATCAATGCAGGATGCGGCCCAGGAAGGCGCGGATGCGCTCGTTGTCCTGGGCGCCGAAGAAGACCTCGGGCGGCGCGTCGGCGGCGATGCGGCCCTGGTCGATGAAGAGCACGCGGTCGGAGACCTCGCGGGCAAAGCCCATCTCGTGGGTCACCACCAGCATGGTCATGCCGCTGCGGGCCAGCGCCTTCATCACGTCGAGCACCTCCTTGACCATCTCGGGGTCGAGGGCGGAGGTGGGCTCGTCGAAGAGCATGACCTTGGGCTGCATCGCCAGGCTGCGCGCGATCGCCACGCGCTGCTGCTGGCCGCCCGAGAGCTGGAAGGGGTGCTTGTGCATGTGCGCGGCCAGACCGACGCGCTCAATCAGCTCCTTGGCCCGGGCCTCGGCCTCGGCCCGGCTGAGCCCACGCACGCGCCGCGGCGCCAGCGCCACGTTCTCCAGCACGGTGAGGTGCGGGAAGAGGTTGAACTGCTGGAACACCATGCCCACCTCGGCGCGCAGGCGCTCGAGCTGCCGGGCGTCGTCGTTGACCTCGATGCCGTCGACCACGATGCGCCCGCTGTCGTGCGTCTCCAGCCGGTTGAGCATGCGCAGCAGCGTGCTCTTGCCCGACCCGGAGGCGCCCAGGATCACGGTGACCTCGCCGGCGTTGAACTGCGTGCTGACGTCTTTCAGCACATGGTGGCTGCCGAAGTGCTTGTTGACGCCCTCGACGCTGATGAAGGCGGCCCCGCCGCCCGGTGCGTTTGGAACGGCGCTCATCCCAGCTTGCCTTCGATGTCGAAGCGGCGCTCCACGGCGTCAGAGAACTGCGTCATCACGGTGGTCAGCACGAGGTAGATGACCGCGGTGGCGATGAACACCGGCACGGCCTGGAAGGAGGTGCTCTTGACCTGCGAGCCGGCGTTGGTCAGCTCGACCACGCCGATGGTGAAGGCCAGCGACGAGTCCTTGAGCAGCGCGACGATGTTGTTGACCAGCGGGGGCAGCGCGATCTTGAAGGCCTGCGGGAAGGTGATGTCGATGAAGGTGTGCCACTTCGACAGGCCCAGCGCCTTGGCCGCCTCGATCTGACCCTTGGGCACGGCCTGAAGGCCCGAGCGGATCGCCTCGGCGTTGTAGGCGCCGACGTTGAGCGCCAGCGCCACGCAGGCGGCGGTGAACTCCTCCATGCGCAGGACGGGGTGCAGCTCGGGCAGCGCGAAGTACACCGCCAGCACCTGCACCAGCAGCGGCGTGCCGCGCATCACCCAGATGTAGAAGGCCGCCAGCCAGCGCAGCGGCGGCAGGCGCGAGGTCTTGCCCAGTGCGGCCAGCAGGCCCAGCACCACGCCGGCCAGGCCGGCGACGATCGTCAGCTCGACCGTCATGCGCGTGCCCTGCGCGAACAGCGCGGCGTTGTTGCCGATGGGCTCAGGCGCCCAGGACAGCGGGATCGCGATCGTCCAGAGGATCGCGATCAGCAGCAGCGAGGACGTGAGCATCGTCGCGCTGCTCTTGCGCTGGCGCGACCAGGCGGTCGGCCAAAAGGAATGGATTCCCAACAGGAAGCGATCCAGCACGGGCTTGCCTCGAAGTACAACTCGGGAGGACACCGGGCCCGGGTGGGGCCGCCGTGCCACGGACGGGGCGCCGACGCGGGTGCAGGTCCTGCACCGCGGCCGGCCGCGGGCGCGCCAGCGGGGTCACCGCTGGCGGCGCCTCAGGCGATCACTTGCAGCGGATGTCTTCGCCGAACCACTTCTTCGAGATCGTGGCGTAGCTGCCGTCGGCCTGGATGGCCGCCAGCGCCTTGTTGATCTCGGCGGCCAGGCCGGTGTTGCCCTTGGCCACGGCCGAGGCGATGCGCTCGATGAAGAGGAAGTCGCCCATCTTCATGCCCGCATCGGGGGCCGCCTTGAGCGAGTTCAGGGCGACGAACTTGTCGGTCACCCAGGCGTCGACGCGCCCGCTGACCAGCGCGGCGCGGGCGTCGGTGTCCTGTGGGAAGTTCTTGATCTCCTTGACCGCGGCCACCTTCTTGACGTTCTCGAGGTAGCTGGTGCCGGTCTGCACCGCGATCACCTTGCCCGCCAGGTCCTTGGCGGTGCGGATGCCCGCATCCTTGGCGATGATCACGCCGCCCGAGCAGTAGTGCGGGTCGGTGAAGGTCACCGCCTTGGCGCGCTCCTCGGTGATGCCGTGCGAGGCGATCACCATGTCCCAGCGGTCTTGGCGCAGGCCGGTCAGCAGGGCGTCGAAGCTCAGCGCCTTCCACTCGATCTTGAGGCCCATCTTGGCGGCCATCGCCTCGGCCACCTCGATTTCGAAGCCGGTGAGCTTGGCGCCCTGGAAGTAGTTGAACGGCGCGAACTGCCCCTCGGTGGCGACGTTGATCTTGCCGTCCTTCTTGATCTCGTCGACGCTGCGGGCCTGCACGGCGGCCGACAGGCCGATCAGCACGGCGGCAGCGACAAGGCCACGGGCCAGGGACTTCAGGGGCTTCATGGGTCGAGGGTCCTTTGCGGGTGCGATCCGACGGCGTCGGGCCAGGAGACGTGTGAAAGGCGTGAATTCTGTCCGAATTGCACCCGCTGTCAGCCTCCCGTCAATGCGACGTCACTCGGGCGCCACACTCCGGACACGATCTGCTGATCCGGATCAGCGCCCCAGCGCCTCGGCCACCCCGCGGTTGGCCAGCTCGTCGGCCTTTTCGTTGCCCGGATCGCCCGCGTGGCCCTTGACCCAGCGCCAGTCGACGCTGTGCAGCTGGGCCAGTGCGTCGATGCGCTGCCAGAGCTCGACGTTCTTGACCGGCTTGCCGTCGGCGGTCTTCCAGCCGCGCCGCTTCCAGCCGTGGATCCAGCTGGTGATGCCGTTCTGGACGTAGGCGCTGTCGGTGTAGAGCACGACGTTGCAGCTGCGCTTGAGGCTGGCCAGCGCTTCGATCACCGCCATCATCTCCATGCGGTTGTTGGTGGTGTGGCGCTCGCCGCCCCAGAGCTCCTTGTTGTGGTCCCCGCTGCGCAGCCACACGCCCCAGCCGCCGGGGCCGGGGTTGCCCTTGCAGGCGCCGTCGGTGTAGACGAGCACCTGTGGGCGCTGGATCGGCAGGGTGCCGGGTTTCGCGGGTTTGGCGGCGGTGGAGGCAGTGGAAGCAGTGGAAGCAGTAGCGTCAGCGGTCGAAGGCGGCACGGGTTCGGTCATGGGTCAGGAAGAATGAGGGAAATCAGGGTGATGAGGGGTCGCGGCCGCTGCGGTGCTGGCCGACCACCGCCGGGGCGGCGCTGGCGCTGCGCGGGCGCTTCCAGCCCGCGCCGATCAGGCGCATGCCACGCACGCGCTTGACGGCCTTGAGCACATAGGCCGAGCCGAGCACCGGCCACCAGCGCGCGCCGGTGTCGTCCATCCAGGCGTGGCGCTCCAACCAGCCCGCCGTGGCCAGCGGCGGGCGGTAGCAGCCGAAGCGGCCCTGCTCGATCTCGAAGCCCAGCAGCCGCAGCCAGTCGCGCAGCCGGCGCCAGCCGATCAGCTCGCCGTGCAACGCAGCCAGGTCGCCGCCCCGGCCCAGGCGCTGCAGCAGCGGCGTGGCGCGGTGGCGCAGCCCCAGCAGGCTGGCGGGGTTGTAGCCCACGATGACGACGCGGCCTTCGGGCATCAGCACCCGCTCGACCTCGCGCAGCGTGCCGTGCGGGTCGGGCGCGAACTCCAGGGTGTGCGGCAGCACGACCAGGTCCAGGCTTTGGGAGGGAAAGGGCAGCGCGTCGAAGTCCGCCAGCACGCTGACCGGCAGCACCTGGCCCAACGCCGCCGCGGCGTTGCGCAGTTGCAGGCCCGGCGGCGGGCGCAGGGCGGCGTCGGCGGGCTCGGTCGCGTCAACCAGCCAGCGGTGCGGCATGCGGTTGGCACGCAGCGCCGGCAGCGCCGGCCAACCGACTTGCAGCGCGTGGAAGCCGAAGACATCGGCCACCAGGCGGTCGAGCTGGGCCTGCTCCCAGTCCCGCACATAGCGGCCGAATCGGCCAGGCAGCCAGGGGTCGGAATCTATAATGACGGGAGGTTGCGTCATGAAACTGGTTGCACTGCCCGCATTCGCCGACAACTACATCTGGCTCCTTCACGACGACCATGCGGCCGTCGTGGTGGATCCAGCCGAGGGCGAGCCCGTCATCGCCGCCTTGGCCGAGCGTTCGCTGGCCCTGGCCGGCATTCTAGTGACGCATCACCACGGCGATCACATCGGGGGCGTCGAGGCGCTGCTCGGGCACTTCGGCGCCGTGCCGATCTGGGGCCCGTCCCAGGAGCGCCTGGCCTTTGAGCCCGGCGCGCCGGTGACCCGGGTGCGCGACGGGGACGCCATCGCGCTGCTGGGCCAGACCTTCCAGGTCATCGACACGCCCGGCCACACCGCCGGCCACGTGGTCTACCACCGCCCATCGACCGGCAGTTCCGATGAACCGGGCCTGCTGTTGTGCGGCGACACGCTGTTCAGCGCCGGCTGCGGCCGGGTGTTTGAAGGCACGCCCGCGCAGATGCAGGCCTCACTGCAGCGCCTGGCCGATCTGCCGGGCGACACCCAGGTCTGCTGCGCCCACGAGTACACGCTGTCCAATCTGCGCTTTGCCGCGGCGGTCGAGCCCGACAACGCCGACGTGCAGCGCCACCTGGCCCACTGCGAGGCGCTGCGCGCCGCGGGCCAGCCCACCCTGCCGAGCACCTTGTCGCTCGAGCGGGCGATCAATCCGTTCCTGCGCTGCGCGCAGCCGTCCGTGCGCGCCGCCGCCCGGGCGCGCGGCGCGGCGTCGGACGACCCGATCGCGGTGTTCACCGCGATCCGAGCCTGGAAAAACGAGTTCCGATGACCCTGCCCCCGCGACCCGCGCGGCGTCTGCGCCCCGAAGCCCCCGCCCTCCTGACGACGCCCGCCCGCGCCTGGGCCGCCCTGGCGATCACCCTGCTCAGCGGCTGCGCCAGCACCGACCCCGGCAGCTTCGGCGCGGCCCTGCCGCCGCCGCAGATGACCACGGTGCCCAGCCGGGCGCCGGAGGCCAAGGCCGATGCGCCCGCGGGCACAACGGGCACCGCAGGCAGCGCCGTCGCCAGCGCCGCATCGGCTGGCGCTGCCAAGCCCGTCGCCAGCGAAGGCCCGTTGTCGCCCGTGCCCGGCCTGAACGGCGCGCCCGCAGCCGATGGGCAAAACGCCGGCGACGCCGCTGGCCGGCCCAGCGACCCCCTGGAGCCCGATGTCCCCGTGCTGATGGGCCCGGACGCCGCCCACGCCGACCTCTGGAACCGCATCCGCCGCGGCTTCACGATGCCCGGACTGGACAGCGACCTCGTGCACGAGCACGAGCGCTGGTACGCCAGCCGCCCCGACTACGTGCAGCGCATGACCGACCGCGGCGGGCGCTACCTGTACCACGTGGTCGGCGAGGTCGAGCGCCGCAAGATGCCGCTCGAACTGGCGCTGCTGCCCTTCATCGAGAGCGCCTTCAACCCCACGGCGATGTCCACCGCCCGCGCCTCGGGCATGTGGCAGTTCATCCCCTCGACCGGGCGGGACTACGACCTCAAGCAGAACGTCTTCCGCGACGACCGCCGCGACGTGCTGGCCTCCACCCGCGCCGCGCTCGACTACCTGGGCCGCCTGTACAACCAGTTCAACGACTGGCAGCTGGCCCTGGCGGCCTACAACTGGGGCGAGGGCAACGTGAAAAAGGCCATCGCCCGCAACGAGCGCGCCGGCCTGCCCACCGACTACGCCAGCCTCTCGATGCCCAACGAGACGCGCCACTACGTGCCCAAGCTGCTGGCGGTCAAGGCCATCGTGCAGGACCCCAAGGCCTTCGGCCTGACACTGCCCGCGATCGGCAACCACCCCTACTTCCTGAGCGTGCCGATCCAGCGTGACATCGACGTCGCCCTGGCCGCGCGCCTGGCCGGGCTGACGGTCGACGAGTTCCGCAACCTCAACCCGCAGCACAGCAAGCCGGTGATCCTGGCCGCCGGCACGCCTCAGGTGCTGCTGCCCTTCGACAACGCCGACCAGTTCGTCAACGCCGTCAAGCAGCACCGCGGCGCGCTGGCCAGCTGGACGGCCTGGGTCGTGCCCAGGACGATGCGCCCCGCCGATGCGGCCCGTCAGGTGGGCCAGAGCGAGGCCCAGCTGCGCGAGGTCAACCACATCCCGCCGCGCATGCTGGTCAAGGCCGGCTCCGCGCTGCTGGTGCCGCGCAGCGAGCGTCGCGCCGCCGATGTGCCGGAGCAGCTGGCCGAGCATGCGCAGATGGCGCTGGCGCCCGACGCGCCGCCGCTGCGCAAGCTGTCACTCAAGGCCCGCAAGGGCGACACCGTCACCAACCTGGCACGGCGCTACCGCGTCACGCCGGCCCAGTTCGCGCAGTGGAACCACCTCAGCCCCAACGCCAGCCTGAGCGCCGGCCAGGCGCTGGTGGCCTTCCAACCGCAGCCCAAGGCCAAGACCGCGGCGGCGACCGCCGTGGCCGCACGCAAGCCCGCGCCCGCCAGCCCCGCGGCCACGGGCGGCAAGTCGCCGCGCCGCGGCGGGGGCAGCGTGGCGCGATCGCGCGTCTCGTTGAAGGTGGCCGCCGGCCGCAGCGAGTGATCGGCGCGGGGTGACCGGCGCAGAGTGACAGGCGCTGAGCGATCGGCGCCTCAGCGCCGATCGCTCAGCGCGTGGGCGATCGTGCCCAGGTCGACGTATTCCAGTTCGCTGCCGATCGGCACGCCGCGGGCCAGCCGCGTCACGCGCAGGCCGGCGCGCTGCAGCGCCTGGGCGATGACGTGGGCCGTCACCTCGCCCTCGGCGGTGAAGTTGGTCGCCACGATCACCTCCTGCACCGTGCCATCACCGGCGCGCACCAGCAGCTCGGGCAGGCCGATGTCCTGAGCACCGATGCCATCCAGCGGGCTGAGCTTGCCCATCAGCACGAAGTACAGGCCGCGGTAGCTGCCGGTGCGCTCCACCGCCGCCTGGTCGGCCGGTGACTCGACCACGCAAAGCTGGCGGGCGTCGCGCAGCGGATCCAGGCAGGTGACGCAGACCGGCTGCTCGGTGAAGGTGTGGCAGCGCTCGCAATGGCGCACCGCGTGCACCGATTCGTCGAGCGCGTGCGCCAGCTGCAGCGCGCCGTCGCGGTCGTGCTGCAGCAGGTGGTAGGCCATGCGCTGGGCGGACTTGACGCCCACGCCGGGCAGGCGCCGCAGCGCCTCGACCAGGCGGCCCAGCGCATCGGGCGGCCGCGGCGGCGGCTCGCTGTGGCGTGGCCCAGCCATCGCAGTCGGCCCCGTTCGCCTCAGAACGGCCTCAGAACGGGAACTTCATGCCCGGGGGCAGCGGCATGCCGGCGGTCAGCTTGCCCATCTTTTCCTGGCTCACGGCCTCGGCGCGGCGCACGGCGTCGTTGAAGGCGGCGGCCACGAGGTCCTCGAGCATGTCCTTGTCGTCGGCCAGCAGGCTGGGGTCGATCGCGACGCGCTTGACGTCGTGCTTGCAGGTCATCGTAACCTTGACCAGGCCGGCGCCGGACTGGCCTTCGACCTCGACGTTGGCCAGTTCGTCCTGCGCCTTCTTGAGGTTGTCCTGCATCGCCTGGGCCTGCTTCATCAGGCCGGCCAGTTGTCCTTTGAGCATCGGAATTCCTTTTCTGGATCGAGAAAGTGGGGGGTCTGCGCCGCGGCCCGAGTCCGCGGTGCAACGTCACGCTGGGTCGGGAGTGTGCCGCAACTGCGTCGCTCTGCCGACGAGGCGGCGGCGTTCAGGTGGGCCGGATCGAGCCCGGCACGATCTGCGCACCGGGGTAGCGCGCCAGCAGTTCGACAACCATCGGGTCGTTGCGGATCACCGCCTCGGCGCGCTCCTGGGCTGCGGCCTTGGCCGCGGCGTCGCGGCGCGCCGCGCTGTCGCTGGTGGCACCGGCCACGACCACCAGGCGCACCGGGGCGCCGAGCAGCTCGGCGAGCGCGTCCTGCAGCCGGTCGCGGTGGCTGGACTGGCGCAGCGACTCACGCTCGACGCGCAGCGTCCAGGTCGGCGGCGCAGCGGCTTCGTCGATGCCCACACACTGCGCCTGCCAGGCCAGCTCGCGCACCAGGCCGAACAGCGCGTTGCGCGCCAGCCACTGCTCGACGCAGCCCAGCCAGCGGTCGGTGCAGGCGCGCTCGGCGTCGGTCGCTGCGGGTGCGGCCGGAGCGGCGGCATCGGCCGCCTCGGTCTGAGTGGTCGGCGGCCGCGCCACGGGGCGATCCAGCGCGATGGGCTCATCGGCTTCGGGCGGCACCGGGCGCTCGTCGCCGCCGCGGTCGGCCGGGTCTTGGGCGTACGTCGCCGCGCGCGACTCCGCGACGACACGGCGAGCCGGCGCCGCGGCCATCGGCTCGCCCAGCAGGCTGTCTTCGTCGAGCTCCCAGGGCGGCAGCGAACTGCCACGGGCACTCGGGGTCGGAGCCGCCACCGGCGAGACTGGCGCCGGCGCCGGCGCCGGCGCCGGAGCCGGAGCCGACGCCGGAACCGGTGCGGGCCGGGCGGTCGGGGCAGACGGGGCCGCCACCGCGGAGACCACAGGGCGAACCACGGGTGCAGGCTGGGGCGCGAGCGCAGGTGCGGGCACCGGCACGCTGGCGCGCGGCAGTGGCGTCGTGCGGCGCAGCTCCTGACTGGCCGGCGGGCGCTGCGGGGTGTTCGATGCGGCCGGCGCTGCGGCCACCGGGACTGTGGCGGGGAATGCGGCGGGGGATGAAGCCACCATCGGCCGGGCCGGCGTCAGCCCCGCACCCGAGCCGAAGGGCTTGAAGGCGAGCAGGCGCAGCAGCACCATCACCAGGCCGCTGTACTCGTCGGGCGCCAGGGCCAGCTCGGCGCGGCCGTGCAGCGCGACGCTGTAGACCAGCTGGGTTTCGTCGGGCGCCAGCAGGCCGGCCAGGCGCTGCACCGTTTCATGGTCGGGGTCCAGCGGGTTGACCGCCGCGGGCACCGCCTGCAGCACCGCCATCTGCTGGGCCAGCGTGGCCAGCTCTTCGAGCGTGCCGGCGGCCGACAGGCCGAGTGCGCGCAGCTCATCGGCCGCGCGCACCAGCGCCACGCCGTCGCCGGCGGCCACCGCTTCCAGGATGCGCACCACGTGGCCGCGGTCCACCGCGCCGAGCATCTGGCGGATGCCCGCCTCCTCGAGCCGGCCGGCGCCGAAGGCGATCGCCTGATCGGTGAGCGAGAGTGCGTCACGCATCGAGCCGCGCGCGGCGCGCGCCAGCAGGCGCAGCGCACCGGCGTCGGCCTCGATCGCCTCGGCCGCCAGCACCGCCTGCAGGTGCTCGAACACCGTCTCGGGCGCCATCGGCCGCAGGTTGAACTGCAGGCAGCGGCTGAGCACGGTGACCGGCACCTTCTGCGGGTCGGTGGTGGCCAGCACGAACTTCAGGTACTCGGGCGGCTCCTCCAGCGTCTTCAACATGGCGTTGAAGGCCGTCGTGGTGAGCATGTGCACTTCGTCGATCATGTAGACCTTGAAGCGCCCCACCACCGGCTTGTAGACCGCCTGGTCCAGCAGCTGGCTGATCTCGTCGACGCCGCGGTTCGAGGCCGCATCCAGCTCGACGTAGTCGACGTAGCGCCCGGCGTCGATGTCCCGGCAGGCCGGGCAGACCCCGCAGGGCTGGGCGGTGATGCCGCCCTGGCCGTCGGCACCGGTGCAGTTCAGGCTTTTGGCGAGGATGCGCGAGACCGTGGTCTTGCCCACGCCGCGCGTGCCGGTGAACAGGTAGGCGTGGTGCAGGCGCTGATGCGTCAGCGCATTGCCCAGGGCCTGCACCACGTGCTCCTGGCCCACCATCTCGGCGAAGCTGCGCGGACGGTACTTGCGGGCGAGAACGAGGTAGCTCATGGGGCCAGGATTCTACGGGTGCCCCCGGACCGAGGCCCTCCGAGGCCCCTTGTGCACCGATCGGCCGCCGCGTCTCCGATAATCGCGAGCTATGCACGCCCCGAACTCCTCCTCCGCGGACTCCGCGGCCCGCCCCGAAACCCTCAGCTACGACCAGGCCGGCGTCCAGTACGACCTGATCGACCCGCTCAAGATCAGCGCCCAGCGCGCCGCCGCGTCCACCGCGGTGCAGCTGGCCGCCCATGGCTTCACCGAAGTCGCGGCCTCCCGCGGCGAGTCGGCCTACGTGGTCGACGTCGGCCCCTTCTACCTCGCCTCCATCGTCGAGTGCCTGGGCACCAAGACCCTGGTGGCCGACGAGATGGCCAAGCTCACCGGCCGCAGCTACTACGACCGCATCGCGCAGGACACGATCGCCATGGCGATCAACGACCTGATCACCGTCGGCGCCACGCCGCTGGTGGTGCAGGCCTACTGGGCCGCCGGCGGCAGCGACTGGTTTGGTGACGCCGAGCGCGCCCAGGCCCTGGTGGCCGGCTGGAAGGCCGCCTGCGAGACCTGCCAGGTGGCCTGGGGCGGCGGCGAGACGCCCGCGCTGGCCGGCATCGTCGAAGGCGGCCGGGTCGACCTGGCGGCCTCGTGCACCGGCCTGATCAACCCGAAGGAGCGCCTGTCGGTCGGCGACCAGCTCGGCGAGGGCGACGCCATCGTGCTGCTGGCCTCCTCGGGCATCCACGCCAACGGCCTGAGCCTGGCGCGCAAGCTGGTCGAGCGCCTGCCGCAGGGCTACCTGACCGAGGTGGACCCGATCCATCACCCCGGCCTGACCTACGGCGACGCGCTGCTGGCGCCCACCGTGCTGTACTCGCCGGTGACCGAGGCGCTGTGGAAGGCCGGCATCACGCCGCACTACTGCGCCAACATCACCGGCCACGGCTGGCGCAAGCTGCTGCGCCACCCGGCCACGCTGACCTACCGCATCCGCGCGGTGCCGCCGGTCACGCCGGTGCTGGGCTTCATCCAGCGCCACGCCGGCCAGGACGACCGCGAGGCCTACTCGACGCTGAACATGGGCGCCGGCTTCGCGATCTTCGTCAAGGCCGAGGACGCCGAGCGCACCGTCGCCGTCGCCCAGGCCCAGGGCATCCCGGCGCTGGTCGCCGGCCACGTCGAAGCCGGGCCGAAGCGCCTGATCGTCGAGCCGCTGGGCTTCGAGTACGGCGCCGACGACCTGCAGCTGCGCTGAGCGGCGCTGGATGGCCCTGCCCGCGCGCCGGCCGTGATCCCCTGGCTGCCCGCCGAGTCGGTCCACGCCGCCCACCCGGCGGCGTTTCCGCCCACGGCTGAGGCGCTCGGCGCGGACAGCGACGCGCCCGGCCTGCTCTGCGCCGGCGGCGCCCTGGGCGTGGGCCGGCTGCGGCTGGCCTACCGCCAAGGCATCTTCCCCTGGTACAGCCCGGGCCAGCCCATTCTCTGGTGGACCACCGACCCGCGCATGCTGCTGAAGGTGGCCGACTTCCGCCTGCACCGCTCGCTGCGCAAGACGCTGGCACGCTTCCTGGCCACACCGGGCTGCGAGATCCGCTTCGACTCGGCCTTCGAGCGCGTCATTGCCGCCTGCGCCGGCACCCCGCGTGAGGGGCAGGACGGCACCTGGATCGTCCCCGAGCTGCAGGACGCCTACCGCCGCTGGCACGCCGCCGGGCAGGTGCACTCGGTTGAGACCTGGATCGATGGCGAACTGGTCGGCGGCCTGTACGGCGTCAACCTGGGACGGATGTTCTACGGCGAATCCATGTTCGCCCACCGCAGCGACGCCTCCAAGATCGCGCTGGCCGCGCTGGTGGCCTTCTGCCACGCCGAAGGCATCGCCGCCATCGACTGCCAGCAGCAGACCCGCCACCTCGCCAGCCTGGGCGCCGCACCGGTGCCCCGCGCCGAGTTCGAGGCCCACCTCGCCCGGGTGGTCCCGCTGACGCCGCCGGTGCGCTGGGCCTATGATCCGGCGCACTGGGCCCAGTTGCCGGAGCTGCACCGCGGCGCCTGAGCCGATGGCCTCCACCCCGTTCTGCCCCACCGCGTGACCCACCCGAAGGACCTGCCTCTCGCGCAACTGCAGTTCTACGCGACGGCCCCCTACCCCTGCAGCTACCTCGACGGCCGGCTGGCGCGCTCGCAGGTGGCCACGCCCTCGCACCTGATCAACGCCGACGCCTACTCGGAGCTGGTGGCCAGCGGCTTTCGCCGCAGCGGCATGTTCACCTACCGGCCCTACTGCGACGGCTGCGCGCGCTGCGTGCCGCTGCGCGTCCCGGTGGCCGGCTTCACGCCCACGCGCAGCCAGCGCCGCGCCTGGAAGCAGCACGGCGGCCTACAGGTGCGCGTGCTGCGCCTGGGCTTCGTGCCCGAGCACTACCAGCTCTACCTGCGCTACCAGACCGAGCGCCACGCCGGCGGCGGCATGGACCAGGACTCGATCGAGCAGTACACCCAGTTCCTGCTGCAAAGCCGGGTCAACTCCCGGCTGGTCGAGTTCCGCCTTCCCGGCCCGCAGCACGCGCCGGGCGCGCTGAAGATGGTGTCGATCCTCGACGTGCTCAACGACGGCCTATCGGCCGTCTACACCTTCTACGAGCCCGAGGCCGGCGCCAGCTACGGCACCTACAACGTGCTCTGGCAGATCGAGCAGGCGCGCGCGCTCGGCCTGCCCCACCTCTACCTCGGCTACTGGATCGCCGAGAGCCCGAAGATGGCGTACAAGGCGCTCTTCCGCCCGGCCGAGGTGCTGCGCGACGGGCGCTGGCGGCCCGCCACCGCGGCCGACTCAGCCAGCTGAGGCCGTGGCTGAAGCCAGCAGCGCCTGCAGCCCCGCCTCGTCCAGCACCGGCACGCCCAGCTCGCGGGCCTTGTCGAGCTTGCTGCCGGCCTCCTCGCCCGCCACGACGCAGTGCGTCTTCTTGGACACCGAGCCGCTGACCTTGCCGCCCGCGGCCTCGATCAGCGCCTTGGCGTCCTCGCGCGAGAGCGTGGGCAGCGTGCCGGTGAGCACCAGCGTCTTGCCGGCCAGCGGCTTGGGCGCGGCATCGGCCACCGCACCGTCGTGCTCGGCCCAGGTCACGCCGGCGGCGCGCAGCTGCTCGACCACCTCGCGGTTGTGCGGCTGCTCGAAGAAGGTGCGGATGCTCTGCGCGACGATGGGGCCGACGTCGCGCACTTCGAGCAGCTGCTCGACGGTGGCGTCCATGATCGCGTCGATGCGGCCGAAATGGCGTGCGAATTCCTTGGCCGTCGCTTCGCCGACGTGCCGGATGCCCAGCGAGAAAAGGAAGCGCGCCAGCGTCGTCTGCTTGCTCTTTTCGAGGGCGGCGACCAGGTTGGTGGCGCTTTTCTCGCCCATGCGCTCCAGCGCGGTGAGCTTGAGCACACCCAGCTTGTAGAGCTCGGGCAGGGTGCGGATGACGCCGGCGTCCACCAACTGGTCCACCAGCTTGTCGCCCAGGCCCTCGATGTCCATCATCCGCCGGCTGGCGAAGTGCAGCAGCGCCTGCTTGCGCTGCGCCGGGCAGTACAGCCCGCCGCTGCAGCGCCAGTCCACCTCGCCCTCCTCGCGCACGATGGCGCTGCCGCAGACCGGGCACTGCCCGCCCAGGCGCTGGTAGAGGTTGAATTCGTCACCGCGCGCCGGCGCGTCCTCGCCCTCGGCCGGCGGCACGACGCCCACCACCTCGGGGATCACGTCGCCCGCGCGGCGCACGATCACCCGGTCGCCGATGCGCACGTCCTTGCGGCGGGTTTCGTCCTCGTTGTGCAGCGTGGCGTTGCTGACCGTGGTGCCGCCGACGAAGACCGGCTCCAGCTTGGCCACCGGCGTGAGCTTGCCGGTGCGACCAACCTGGATGTCGATGTCCAGCAGCCGCGTCACCTGCTCCTGCGCCGGGTACTTGTGCGCCACCGCCCAGCGCGGCTCGCGCGTGACGAAGCCCAGGCGCTCCTGCAGCGCGCGGTCGTTGACCTTGTAGACCACGCCGTCGATGTCGAAGGGCAGGCCGTCGCGCAGCGCCGCCACCCGCTCGTGAAAGGCCACCAGCCCGTCGGCGCCGGCCACCACCGCGCGCTCGGCGCAGACCGGCAGTCCCATGGCCGCCAGTGCGTCCAACACGCCCGCGTGCGTCGCGGGCAGGTCCCAGCCCTGCACCTCGCCCAGGCCGTAGGCGAAGAAGCTCAGCCGCTTGTCGATCAGGCCCGCCGGGTCGAGCTGGCGGATCGCGCCCGCGGCCGTGTTGCGCGGGTTGATGAAGGTCTTGCCGCCCTTCTCGCGCTGGCGCTCGTTCAGGCGCTCGAAGTCGTCGCGGCGCATGTAGACCTCGCCGCGGACCTCCAGGACCGGCGCCTCGCAACCAACCAGCCGCAGCGGGATCTGGCCAATCGTGCGGATGTTTTGAGTGACATCCTCGCCCGTCTCGCCGTCGCCGCGCGTGGCGGCCTGCACCAGCACGCCATGCTCGTAGCGCAGGTTGATCGCCAGGCCGTCGAACTTCAGCTCCGCCGCGTACTCGATGGGCGCCGCCGCTTCATCCAGCTCCAGCTCGCGACGCACCCGGGCGTCGAAGGCCTGGGCGCCGCCGGCCGTGGTGTCCGTCTCGGTGCGGATCGACAGCATCGCCACCGCATGGCGCACGGGCGTGAAGCCCTCCAGCACCGCAGCGCCCACGCGCTGGGTGGGCGAATCGGGCGTGCGCAATTCCGGGTGGGCCGCCTCCAGCGCCTGCAGCGCCTGGAACAGGCGGTCGTACTCAGCGTCCGGCAGCGTGGGCGCGTCGAGCACGTAGTACAGGTGGGCGTGGTGGTTCAGCGTGGCGCGCAGCTCGGCGGCGCGCTGGGCGGCATCGGCCAGGCCGGCCGGGTGCTGGGGGAATTCGGACATGGGTCGGGGTCGTCGGTTCGCTGTCGCCCGCAGGGCGCTGGCCCCGATTGTCGGCCACCGCCCAGGCCCCTGTAGCTGCGCCGACGAACCCCACGCCCCTGTGGGACGAGGCTCAGGCCGCCCCCCGGCGCTCGATCAGGTCGCGCGCCAGGCCCTGAAGGTCGAGCAGGCGCACCAGACGGCGCTCGGCCGCGTCACCGATCTGCACCAGGGCCCGGGCCGCGGCGGCTGCACTGGTGGGCACCGAGCGCTGCCCGGGCGAGCCGGCCTCAGGCGACCAACTCACCGTCTCGATGGAGCGCAGCGCCGGCACCACAAAGCCAATGGGCTGGCCCTGCACTTCGACCACCAGCGTGCTGTTGCCTTCACCGACTGCAGGGGGCGCGCCACCGGTCAGGCGAGACAGGCACATCAGCGGGATGCTGCGTCCGCGGTGCAGCGTGAGACCCAACAGCTCACCGCTGCATTCGTAGATCGACGTTTCCGGGCGGAAGGGCAGGATCTCGGCGATCTGGTCCACCGGCGTGGCCGCCTCGCCCTGCAGCTCGTAGACGATCAGCGAGCGGCGATCCACCGCAGGGGCAGCCGGGGCGGTCGGCACCCTCGCCCGCATCGTCGCCGCCGTTGAGGCCCCCGACGTTGGCGAGACGTCCAGCGTCGAGGCCAGCCGATTCATCTCGTCGTCGCCCCCCAGGCCCTCGGCGCTCAAGACCATCAGCTGGCGCGCGCTGCCCAGGGCGACGATGCGCTCGGCCAGATCACCGGGTAGGTGCTCGACGGACAGGCTGCCATCCATCAACTCCGGCCGAGGCAGTGCGAAGGCGGGCACGGGCAGCACCTGAGAGGCCTGGACGCGCACGACGTCCAGCACCTCGCCGACCAGATAGGCCACGGTGCCGCTGGGGTGGCGCACGACAAAGGCCTGGCTGCAGGCCTCGGGCGATTGCGGGCCCAGGCCACAGACCGCCATCAGATCCACCGCGGGCAGGCGCTGCCCCATGTACTCGACCACGCCACGGCAGGCCCCAAGGGCCAGCGGCGAGGGAAGCACCTTCGGGTTGGCGATGGAGGCATGGACGAGCAGGGCGTGCACCGCGAGCACCACCCGGCCGCAGCGCGCCAGCATCACCGGCAGCGCCGAGGCGCTGGCACTCAGACTGTGCTGCGCATTCTCCTCGCCGACCGAGCGGTCGCGCACAGTGGCCAGCACGTCCTCGACCCAGGGCACGCCCGGCAGGGCCGCCAGCGCCGGGGGCGAGAGCACGCTGACCAGCGCCTCGCTGCCCGCCAGCTGGAAGCCGTCGTCGAAAAGCGCGGCCGACGGGCCGGTGTGGTGCACCCGGTGGAGCCGGACTTCGTTGGGCGCCACGATGCCGCTGACGCCATCCGCACTCAGGCCCAGGAGGCGGCCGGCGTGGGTCACCACCACCACACAGGGCACCGGTGCGGCGGGCCGGCCGAACAGCACGCGCAGGTCCAGCACCGGCACGGTGATGCCGCGCAGGCTCATGGCGCCGATCACCCCGTCGGCGCTGCAGGGCAACGGCAAGAGTTCGCCGCAGGGCACGACCTCGCGCAGCGCCGTCATCGGCAGCGCCAGGGCCATGTCACCGAGCTGGAAGCGGCCCCAACCGGTGGCCTGCGGTGCGCTCACGGCTGGCCTACCGACGCGGTGAGCTGCTCGATCTCGGCGGAGATGCCGCCCGCTGCCTGCCGCTGCGCCTCGGCCGAGTCGGCAATCATCTGCACACTCGCCGCGGTGCGCCCCACCCGGTCGAGGATGCCCTCGAAGCTGTGCGCCGCGTCCTTGCTGACCTGCGCCCCCTGCGTGACCTGCATCGCCGATTCATCGATCAGCTTGGCGATGTCGCGGGCGGCGATCTGGCTGCGCTCGGCCAGCTTGCGCACCTCGCCGGCGACCACCGAGAAACCCACGCCATGCTCGCCGGCACGGGCCGCCTCGATGGCGGCGTTGAAGGCCAGCAAGTTGGTCTGGTTGGCGATCTCACCGATCACCCTCACGATCTCGGTCACCCGCACCGAGCTGGTCTGGATGGCATCGATCGCGCAGATCGACTTGCGCACCGCCTCACGCCCGGCGTTGGCCGCCACACTGGACTCATTGGCCAGCTCGGCGGCCACGCCGCTGTTGGCGGCGATGGTGGTGACGTTGTTGAGCAGGCTCTTCACCGAAGTCGTCATCTGCTGCGTGCGCGTGAGGATGCTGCGCTCCAGGACAACCTCCTTCGTGACGTCGAAAGAGTATTTCACCACCTTGGCCACGCGCCCGTTGAGGTCCAGGATGGGGTTGTAGGTGGCCTGGATCCAGACGTCGCGGCCGAACTTGCCCACGCGGTGGAAGCGCCCGGACAGGTGCTGTCCCTCGCCCAGCTTGAGCCAGAAGTCGCGGTACTCCTCGCCCATCGTGTACTCGGGCGAGCAGAACATGCTGTGGTGGTGGCCCTGAATCTCGCGCAGCGTGTAGCCCATCGCCGCCAGGAAGTTGCGGTTGGCGGTCAGCACGTTGCCGTCCAGGTCGAACTCCACCACCGCCTGGCCCTTGTCGATGGCCGCCACCTTGGCCTCGAATTCGGCGCTGCGCAACTTGTGCGCGGTCACGTCGGTGGCGAACTTCACCACCTTGACCGGCCGGCCGTTGGGGTCGAACACCGGGTTGTAGGTGGCATGGATCCAGATCTCACGGCCGTCCTTGCCCAGGCGCTTGTACTCACCGCTCTCGTGCTCACCACGCGCCAGGCGTTCCCAAAACGCCAGGTACTCGGCCGAGGAGGCAAAGGCGCTCTCGACAAACATGCGGTGATGGCGCCCGACCACCTCGTCGGCCTGATAGCCCGTGAGCCGCAGGAAATTGGCGTTGGCCTGCAGCACCTTGCCATCCAGACCGAATTCGATCACCGCATGCGAACGGTCGATCGCCCCGATCTTGGCCTCGAAGTCCAGCTGGCGCTGGCGCTCCGCGGTGACGTCGCGGGCGATGACCAAGATCTTCACCAGCTGCCCGGCCGGGTTCATCACCGGGGCGAAGCTGGCGTCGATCCAGACCTCGTGGCCCAGCGCATGGCGGCCGCGCCGCTCGCCAGAGACCACCTCGCCGTCTCGCAATCGGCGCCAGCGCTCTGCGAAGGCGGCGCTCTGGGTGTCCTCGGCGTGCATCATCAGGCTCTGCTTCTGGCCCATCAGCTGCTCGGGGGTGTAGCCAAAGATGCCCGCGAACTGCCGGTTGATCGACAGGATGGTCCCATCGATGCCCATCTCGCCGAAGCCCGCGCCACTCGACAGCGCCTTCAGCCGGGCCTCGTTCTCCGCGGCCATCAGCTTCTGAGCGGTCACGTCGGTGCAGAACTTGACGACCTTGACCGGCTGGCCATCGAGGTCGAACACCGGGTTGTAGGTGGCCTGCAGCCAGATGCGCCGCCCGTCCTTGCCGATGCGCAGGTACTCACCCCGGTCGAATTCGCCGCGGCCCAGCTTCTGCCAGAAGGTGCGGTAGGCGCCGCTGCGCGCGTGCTCGCCATCGACGAACAGCCGGTGATGCTGGCCGCGCAGCTCCTCGAGCGTGTAGCCGACGAGCTCGAGGAAGTTGGCGTTGGCGTCCAGGATGTTGCCCGCCAGGTCGAACTCGATCACGCCCTGGGAGCGCGACAGGGCCTGGAGCTTGGCATCGTCCTCGAGCGTGCGCAGGCGCTCGGCCGTCACATCGCTGACGAACTTGATGATGCGCACCACCCGGCCCTGACCGTCGGTGATGGGGGCATAGGCGCCGCGCACGAAGATGGTGCGACCGGCCTTGTCGCAGCGGCGGAACACGGCGTTGACGGACTCGCCCGCGCACAGCCGCGCCCAGTGCTGCCGGTACGCCTCACTCTCGACCACGTCCGGTGGACACAGGATGCGGTGGTGCTGACCCAGCACGTCCTGCTCGCGCTGCCCGAACACCGCCAGGAAGTTGCGGTTGGCGCGGCGGATCACGCCGTCCGCATCGAACTCCGCGATCGCCAGGTTGCCCTCCACCGCCTGACACACCGACATCAGACCCGACATGCAGGAGGCTTCCTCCGCCTCGTTCGGCCCCAGCCGCAGCAATGGGATGGTGGGGCGGGCCGGCGCCTGTGGAGCGGGTGGGGCCTCGAACTGCGTCGAATCACCGACGGCCTCGGACACCGTCTCAAGCACCGACTCCAACACCGCGCCCAGACCGTCCACGTCCGCAGGCTCCTGAACAACGACGGTCGGGGGCTCACCGGGCGGCAAGGAGTTGGGCTGAGGTTCGACGGACATGAAGGGCACTCCCTCTCGAAGACACGGGTCATGGGCGGCGGCCTGGGCAAAGCCGCAGGCCACCACGGGCTTTACGAACAGGCTTGTCGGCGCCGGATGCGGCAACTTGATGGGGCCCCTGGTTAACCCCCGGGCGCGGCGGCCGGGCTGCACACGCGGGGCGGGTTCAGCCCGCCTGTACGCAGGCTGACACCGTTCGCCGCGACAATCCGCCCTGTTCCCGCTCCCTGTTCCGATCCGCTGCCATCGCCCCGATGACCACGACCCTGCCCCCCGCTGCCTCCCCCGCCGATGGCGCCCCATCCGCCCTGACCCTCGGCCTGCCCTGGCTGCTGGCCGACATCGGCGGCACCAACGCCCGCTTCGGCTGGATCGACAACGCCGCCGATGCCGCCGCCCACCGCGTGAGCGAAGTGCGCACGCTGCCGGTGGCCGGCCACGCCACGCTGGCCGATGCCGCCAGCGCCTACCTTGAGGGCCTGGCCGGCGCCGCCCAGGCCGCCGGGCGCGCCTGGCAGCCACCGCGCAAGGCGGCCCTGGCCGTGGCCACGGCGATCACCGGCGACCTGGTGAGCTTCACCAACAGCCCCTGGAGCTTCTCGCGCCAGGCCCTGCAGGCCCGGCTGGGGCTGGACGCGCTGCTGGTGCTCAACGACTTCGAGGCGCTGGCGCTCTCGCTGCCCACGCTGGGCGCCGAGCAGCTGCGCCCCCACGGCGCCCTGCCCCAGGCGGCGGGCACGCTGGCGGTGATCGGCCCGGGCACCGGCCTGGGCGTCGGCGCCGTCACGCTCACGCCCGCGGGCTGGCAGGCGCTGCCGGGCGAAGGTGGCCACGTCACGCTGGCGGCGGCCAACGACTTCGAGGCCGAGATCCTGCGCCTGGCGCGGCGCGAGTTCGAGCACGTCTCGGGCGAGCGCTTCCTCTCCGGCACCGGGCTGCCGCTGATGCACCGCTGCGTCGCCGAAGCGCTGGGCACGCCCTCGCTCGAGCTGACGCCGCCCGAGATCATCGAGCGCGGGCTGGCCGGCAGCGACGCCGCCTGCAGCCGCACGATCGACAGCTTCTGCGCCATGCTCGGCGGGGTGGCCGGCAACCTGGCGCTGACGCTGGGCGCGCGCAGCGGCGTCTTCATCGGCGGGGGGATCGTCCCGCGGCTGGGCGAGCGCTTCTTCGCCTCCGAATTCAGGGCGCGCTTCGAGGCCAAAGGGCGCTTTCGCGGCTACCTGGAGGGCGTGCCCACCGCGGTGATCACCGACACCTTGGCCGCCCTGCGCGGCAGCAGCCTCGCACTGGGGCAACATCGGGGGCATTGATTCATTTCCGGGCGGCCGCGACGCCGCCCGCCGCCCCGCCATGAAGCTCCCCGAGCGCGCCGCCGGCGTCCTGCTGCACCCCACCTCGCTGCCCGGCCCGCACGGGCTGGGAGACCTGGGCCCCAGCGCCTACCACTTCGTCGACTGGCTGCAATCGGCCGGCCAGAGCCTCTGGCAGTGGCTGCCCACCACGCCGCCGGACGCCACCGGCTCGCCCTACCAGAGCCCCTCGGCCTTCGCCGGCAGCCCGTTGCTGGTGGCGCTGGAGCCGCTGATCGAGCGCGGCTGGCTGACCGAGCTGGCCCTGCCCGAGGGCGGCTGGCCGAAGGATCGCGCCCAGTTCGACGCGGTCGCGCCCTGGCGCCTGGCGGCCCTGCGCCGCGCCGCGGCCGGCTTCGCCGAGCGCGCCACCGCCGCCGAGCGCGCCGAGCTGGCCGCCTGGGCCGCCACGCAGCGCCGCTGGCTGGACGACTACGCGCTGTTCATGGCGCTGCAGACCGACCACGAGGGCGCGCCCTGGTGGGACTGGCCGCAGCCGCTGCGCCGGCGCGACGCCCTGGCGCTCTCGGCCGCGCGCAAGCAGCTGGCCGACGAGATCGCCTTCTGGACCTTCGTGCAGTGGTGCTTCGACACCCAGCTGGCGGCGCTCAAGGCCTACGCCAACGCCCGCGGCGTCGCGCTGATGGGCGACCTGCCGATCTTCGTCGCCCACCACAGCGCCGACTGCTGGGCCCGCCCGGACCTCTACCACCTCGACGCCAACGACCTCCCCACGAGCGTGGCCGGCGCGCCGCCCGACCCGCTGGGCCCCGAGGGCCAGCACTGGGGCAACCCGCACTACCACTGGGCGCGCATGGCCGAGGACGGCTACGCCTGGTGGATCGAGCGGGTGCGGCGGGCCATGGAGCTGGCCGACCTCTTCCGCATCGACCATTTCCGCGGCTTCGCGGCCTACTGGGCCATCCCCGCCGACGCGGAGAAGGCCACCGAGGGCGCCTGGCAGCCGGGCCCCGGCCTGGCGCTGTTCGAGGCGCTGCGCGCTGCCCTCGGCGAGCTTCCCATCGTTGCCGAGGACCTGGGCGTCATCACCCCCGACGTGGCCCAGCTGCTGGCCGACTGCGGCTACCCGGGCATGCGCGTGCTGCTGTTTGCCTTCGGCGGCGACGCCACGCACGACTACCTGCCGCACCGCTATGTGGCCAACACCGTGGCCTACACCGGCACGCACGACACCGACACGGTGCGCGGCTGGTGGAACGCGGCCAGCCCCGCCGAGCGCCGCTTTGCCGCCAGCTACCTGCCCGCCAGCGGGTACGACATCCACTGGGGCCTGATCCGTGCGGCCAGCAACTCGGTGGCCCGGCTGGCGGTGGCTCCGCTGCAGGACGTGCTCGGCCTGGGCAGCGAGCACCGCATGAACGTGCCCGGCACATCGACCGGCAACTGGGGCTGGCGCTTCGACTGGTCGATGGTCGGCCCGGAACCCGGCCGCGTGCTCGGCCTGATCAGCGCGGCCAGCGGCCGGGCGTCCTTCGCGCTGCTGGAGCGGGCGCTGGCGGGCTGAGCGGGGACCTCAGGCCGCCGCGGCTTTCAGCGCCGCGACTTCCTGGCGCAGCGCCTCGTTCTCGGCGGTGAGTTCGGCGATGCGCTCGCGCAGGGCGGCGAGCAGGTCGGCGTCGGTCTGCGGCTCGGCGCCCTCTGCCACTGCGTCCGCAGCGGATTCGGCGCGCGGCTTGCGCTTGGCCTCGCGCACGCGCTTGGCGGCCTGGCGCAGCTCGTCTTTGCCCGCGGTGGCGGCGGCGACCTGCTCCTCGGCGGGCAGCGTGGCCACGGCCGCGGCGGCGTTGATGGAGATGACGCCCGAGCGCACCGCGGCCACCAGCTCGGGGGCGGCCTGCTTCTGGATCTTCTCGATCATCACCACCTGGCTGGCGCTCAGGCGGGCGGCCTTGGCCAGGGCCTCGCGGCTGTCCAGCGGCGCGGGCTCCGCCAGCTTGGGGGGAGCGCTCATGGCGCTCGTGGCGGCCTCGGCAGCGCCCGAAGCGGCGGCGGCCCCGGCGGGCGGCAGCGACGGGTCGTCGTCCCAGGGCGCGGCCTCACCGGCCGTCGGCTCGGCACTCGACTCGGTGGCCGATGCGGACCGCAGTGCACCGGCGCGCTGGCGGGCCTGGCGGTCGGCGACGATCTGGCGCTTGCGCAGGGCCAGCACGCCGCGCTGGAAGTCGGAGACGCTGCGGCGGCCCAGGTGCTGGTCGATCATCCACAGCTGCACGTCTTCCAGCGACTGGAAGCGCGGGTTCTGCACCGTCTGGAAGGGCAGGCCATGCTGGGTGCAGATGGCGTAGCGGTTGTGGCCGTCCACCAGCACGTCCCCCCAGAGCACCAGGGCGTCGCGGCAGCCCTCGGCCAGCAGGCTGCGCTCCAGCGCCTCGTACTCCTCGGGCGTCAACGGGTCGATGTAGGCCTTCAGGTCTTCGTTGACGACGATGTTCATGGCGCGAGCGGTGCCGGCAACGCCGGCGGCAAGTCAGGACGGGGGCGCGATTCTAGGGCGCAGCCCGTTCAGTGGGCTGCGACAGGAGCAAGCGATTCGAACTCTGGCCGGGGCGCCCGTTCGTGTTCCGTACCTGCCGCAGTTGCAGCCGAGATCCAGCGGTTCCGCCCCTCCGCCTTGGCGGCGTACAGCGCCACATCCGCCTGTTGCCGCAGCCGCTCGACGCCGGCGCGGTCAACGGGCTGCCCCCGGGCTACCCCAATGCTCACGGTCAACACGAGCCGCTGGTCCGTCCAGGTCACCGGCTTGTCGGCAACGGCTCGACGAAGTCGCTCGGCCACCACCTCGATGGCCTCGTCGTTCGGTGCCGGCACGAGCAGACAGAACTCTTCACCGCCATACCGCGCCAGCAGATCCTGTCCGTGGCGAATGCCCGCCTTCAACCGGGCCGCCACTTCTTGCAGGCAGCGATCACCTGCGGCGTGGCCATGCGTGTCGTTGAGGCACTTGAAGTGGTCGATGTCGATCATCATCACCGCCATCGGCATGCGCAGACGGCGGCAACGGGCCGCTTCCTCGTCGAGCCTCTCGTCGAGGTGGCGTCGATTGAACAGGCCGGTCAGCGAATCGGTGCGACTGAGCGACGCGAGCTCGCCGTTGAGGCGCTCGAGCTCCGCGGTGCGCTCGGCCACACGCTGCTCCAGTTGGCCCGTCAGGCGGGCCTGCTGGGCAATGACCTCCCGCTGCGCCTGCTCACGCAGACGGCGCTCGGTCTGTACGCGCAAGGCCAGTGCAAAAGAAAACAGCAGCAGCTCGATGCCCGAGCCGATCTGCGGCGCCAGCTCGGTCAGTGGGGCATGGGGCAGCACCCCCAGCTTGCTGAGCGCCAAGACCACGCCGCCCACCAGCAGGATCGAAAAGTTCGCCAGGAACAACCGCGCCGCGGGCTCCCCGCGCACCGCCAGCACCCCGGCCATCCAGATGGCGGTGGGTACCGTGACGATGGCACAGGCGATGACGGCGCGCACCGAGATGCCGTAGGGCAAGGTCACGGCACCGAGCGCCACCACGACGCTCATGGCCAACAAGCCGCGGTTGATCCACCAGCCGCGCCGCCAGGTTTCGCGCAGACGCAGGAACTCGGCATAGAACTGCGACGCGAAGGCCAGCGACAACGACAGGAGCAGTGGCAGGCTGATGGAGTTCCAACCGGGAGAATCCGGCCACAGCCACTGGAAGGTCAGCCCGGACATGCCTCCGACGAAGCCGGACAGCAGCACCATCCAGCCGACGTACAAGGCGTAGATCCGGTCGCGCAGTACCACCGCCATGAACAGGTTGTAGGCCAGCATGGCCAGCACCACGCCAAGGTAGGCCCCGTGCATCAACAGGATGCCCTGCTCGGCCTGCTCGCGCTCGGCGCGCTCGCGCAGGTGCACGGGAAACTGCAGCGCGGTGTCGGTGTGCACGCGCACCAGCAGTTCCAGCGTCTGTCCAGGCCGGACCACCACCGGGATCAGGAAGTTGCGGTGCGCGATCGGCCGTTGCGCAAAGGGCAGGCCGGCTCCCAACACGAGAACATCGGCCCCCGGTCGGTGTACCTGCAGTTCCCGCAGCAGCGGGTACGCGATCTCGACGACCGCATCGACTGGAGCGACCGAGTCCTTGCTGAGCGCGTCGATGCGAACGCGAAACCACAGCACCGACCGGGTGTAGCCCAGCGACACGCTGTGGCCGCGCGCGCTCACCCAGTCTGACTCGCTCAACGCCCGCACCTGCGCCACATCGAGCCGGCCCTCGGGGTCTTCGTGGTAGGCCAGCGCCAAGCCGAACTGCAGCGGCACCGCCTGAGCCAGGCGCGGCAGACAGACCCCCATCAGGCACAGCAGCGCCAACAGGACACGCCACCGTGCCCGCTGGCGCTGCTCGCCGGACGCAACCCTCGTCACCTTGGCCATCGATTCCCGTCGTCAAGCGCCGAAGTGGGCACACCCCGTGCCCTCGGCCTCAGCGGAGAACATCGGCCGTTCGGGAGTCCTTCTTGAGACGGCCGAGGGGGCCGGAATCGACCGAGATCGTACCCTGCGTCAGCCCCGCAGCGCCGCGCGCAGCTTGTCGCCCACCTCCGGGCGGGCCAGGAAGGGGTCGCTGGGGTTGCGCTGCTGCAGGATGTCGTCCAGGCGGCTTTGCACCGGCGCCAGCGCGTGCGGGTGGCTGAAGATGTAGAACTGGCGCGAGCGCACGGCCGCCAGCACCTTGGCGGCGATCTCGGCGGCGGTGACCTTGGCGGAGGTGATGGCCTTCTCGCTCATCACGCGCGAGATCATCTGGCTCTTGGTTTCCGCCCCCGCCGCCAGCTCGCTGGGCCGGTTGCGCTCGCTGAGGTGGATGCCGGTGGGGATGAAGTAGGGGCAGAGCACGCTGGCGCTGATCTGGTCGGTGACCAGCGCGAGGTCCTGGTACAGCGTCTCGCTGAGCGTCACCACGCCGTGCTTGCTGACGTTGTAGACGCCCATGTTCGGCGCCGAGGCCATGCCGGCCATCGACGCGGTGTTGACGATGTGGCCTTCGTAGCTCGGGTCGGCCTTGGCGGCGGCCAGCATCATCGGGGTGAAGACGCGCACGCCGTGGATCACGCCCCAGAGGTTGACGCCCAGCACCCAGTTCCAGTCGGCGACGCTGTGCTCCCACACCAGCCCGCCCGACGCCACGCCCGCGTTGTTGAAGACGAAGTTCGGCGCTCCGAAGGCCGCCTGCGTGGCCGCGCCCAGCGCCTCCACGTCCTCGGCCTTGGAGACGTCGCAGCGCTGCGCCAGCACCTCGGCGCCCAGGCCGCGGATCTCGTCGGCCGCGCGCGCCAGCGCCTCGGCCTGCACGTCGGCCATCACCACCTTCATGCCGGCGGCGGCGGCCAGGCGCGCCACCTCCAGCCCGAAACCGGATGCCGCGCCGGTCAAAACGGCCACGCGGCCCTTGAGTTCTTGCATCGCGTTCCCCTGAGGATCAGATCAACTTCACCAGCTGCTTGCCGAAGTTGCGGCCCTTGAGCAGGCCGAGGAAGGCGTCCGGCGCGTTCTCCAGGCCCTGGGCGACGGTCTCGCGGTACTTCAGCTTGCCGGTGCCCACCAGCGTGCCGAGTTCCTTCAGCGCCTCGGGCCAGACGTTCATGTGCTCGCTGACGATGAAGCCCTCGACCTTCATGCGGTTGATGAGGATCAGCGCCGGGTTGCTCATCGGCGTGGGCGTGCCGTCGTAGCCGGCGATCATTCCGCACAGCGCCATGCGGCTGAAGGCGTTCATGCGCAGCATCACGGCGTCGAGGATCAGGCCGCCGACGTTCTCGAAGTAGCCGTCGATGCCGTTCGGGCAGGCCTCCTTGAGCGCCTTGGACAGCGACTTCAGGTCCGGGTGGGCCTTGTAGTCGATGCAGGCGTCGAAGCCCAACTCATTGACCACGTAGGCGCACTTCTCGGCGCCGCCGGCCAGGCCCACCGCGCGGCAGCCGCGCTCCTTGGCCAGCTGGCCCACCACGCCGCCCACCGCACCGCTGGCGGCGCTGACGACCACCGTCTCGCCCGCCTTGGGCGCGATGATCTGGGTCAGGCCGTACCAGGCCGTGACGCCGGGCATGCCCACCGGGCCGAGGTAGGCCGACAGCGGCACGTGGCGGGTGTCCACCTTCTGCAGCACGCCGCGCGCGCCCGCGGGCACGCGCAGGTACTCCTGCCAGCCGCCCATGCCGACGACCGCGTCGCCGACCGCGAAGTGCGCGTTGCGCGAGGCCACCACCTCACCCACGGTGCCGCCGATCATCACCTCGTTCAGCGGCTGCGGCTGCGCGTAGCTCTTGGACTCGTTCATGCGCCCGCGCATGTAGGGATCCAGGCTGAGGAAGTGGTTGCGCACCAGCACCTCGCCGTCCTCCAGCGGGGCGATGGGCGTCTCGACGAGGCGGAAGTTCTCCACCGTCGCCTCGCCCTCGGGGCGCGAGGCGAGCAGCATCTGGCGGTTCACGGTGTGCGTGGAGGTCTGGGTCATGTCGTCTCCGGATGAACGTTCGGCGGGCTCAGTCTGAACCGGCGCCGTCGAGTTTTCTCTGCAGGGGTTTGAGCTCGCGGCCCTGGGTGGGCAGCTTGCGCACGTACTTGAAGGTGCCGGTGGCGTGGGCGCACAGGGCGCGGCCCTCACCCTCGCCGGCCGCGTTCACGGTGTAGACGCTGCCCTCGACGAAGGCCATCGTCGCCGTCTGATGCAGCAGGCGGCCCACGGCGACCAGGCGGCCCTCGCCGGGGCGCATGAAGGTGGTCTTCATCTCGATGGTCACCACGCCCGGGCCACCGCCTTCCACCTCCCGGTTGACGCTGCGCGCGGCGTGCGCCATCACCACGTCCAGCAGCGTCATCGTGACGCCGCCGTGCGCGACCAGGAAGGAGTTGCACTGCTCGGGCTTCAGGTCGAGCGCGATCTCGGCCTCGCCGCCCTCGAAGCGCAGCAAGTCGAAGCCCAAGTGCTCGACAAAGGGGATGTGAACGGGGAAGTCCATGGTTCAGCGCAGCCGGAAGATCCGCCCGCTCACGCGCCGCCGTGGATGGCGCTGACGCCGCCGTCCACCGCCAGGATCTGGCCGGTGATGTGCTTGCCCGCGGCGCTGGCGAACAGCAGCGCGATGCCCTTGAGGTCGTCGTCGTCGCCCAGGCGGCGCAGCGGGGCGTGGGCGGCCATCTGCTCCTCGCCCAGGCGCTCCAGAATGCCGCGCGTCATCTTGCTCGGGAAGAAGCCCGGGGCGATCGCGTTGACGTTGATGCCGTAGACGCCCCACTCCGCCGCCAGCGCGCGGGTGAAGTTGATCGCCGCGGCCTTGCTGGTGTTGTAGGCCACCGTCTTCATCTCCACCGAGTTGCCGGCCAGGCCGGCGATCGAGGCGACGTTGATGATGCGGCCCTTCCGGCGCGGGATCATGCAGTCGCGGCCGATGGCCTGGCTGAGCAGGAACATCGAGCGCACGTTCAGGTTCATCACCTTGTCCCAGGCCTCCAGCGGGTGGCTTTCGGCGGGCGCACCCCAGGTGGCGCCGGCGTTGTTGACCAGGATGTCCACGGGACCGAAGCGCTCCAGCGTCTCGCTGGCCAGGCGCTGGAGGTCCTCGGGCTTGGAGGCGTCGGCGGCGATCCAGCGCGCGTCGATGCCGCGGGCCTGCAGGTGGGCCACGCCCTCCTCCAGCTCGGCGGCCTTGCGCGCCGAGATCATCACCTTCGCGCCGGCCTCGCCGAGCGACTCGGCGATCTGCAGGCCCAGGCCGCGGGAGCCGCCGGTGACCAGGGCGACCTGGCCGGTCAAGTCGAACAGTTGCTGCACAGGGGTACTCATACCGACCCCTCGTCCGACGAGTACGTCGACCGATCCCCCGAGGGGATGGCGGGCCGGCTTGGGAGCGGCCCGGCGCTCGGCCCGCTCGTCGCTGTTGACACAGAGTGACTCATCGGATCGTCTCCTGAGAAAGTTCGAAAATTCGGGGGGAAAGCCGGGTGCGGCAGCAATGCCGCCCGGCGGGGTCGGAACCAGTCGTCTAGAACCAGTCGTCCTGCATCGTGCGGCAGGTGTCGTCGCGCGAGGCGACCACCGCCAGCCAGGCGTCGATGCGCGGCAGCTCGTAGCGGAAGAAGTAGCGGCAGGCGGCCAGCTTGCCGCGCGCCAGGGCCTCGGCCTCGGGGCCGCGGCTCTCGCCCAGCAGGCGCTGGGCGGCCAGGGCCACGTCCAGCCAGGTCCAGGCCAGCACGGTGTGGCCGACGGCCTGCAGGTAGGGCACCGCATTGGCCAGCGCCTCTTCGGGCACGCCGGTGGCCCAGGCCGACTGGGTCGCCGCGCTGACCTTGGACAGGGCGGACGCCAGCGCCGCCGCGTGGTCGTGCAGCTCCGGCAGCGGCCCGGCGGGCACCGGCAGCGCCGCGTCGATCGTGCGCTGGATGCGCGCGGCCACGGCCTTGAACCCGGCCCCCCCGTTCATCACCACCTTGCGGCCCAACAGGTCCAGCCCCTGGATGCCGTGGCTGCCCTCGTGGATCATGTTCAGGCGGTTGTCGCGCCAGTACTGCTCCACCGGGTAGTCGCGGGTGTAGCCGTAGCCGCCGTGGATCTGGATGGCCAGGCTGTTGGCCTCCAGGCAGAACTCGCTGGGCCAGCTCTTGGCCACCGGGGTCAGCACCTCCAGCAGCAGCTTCGCCTCGGCGGCGGCGGCCGCATCGCCGGTGTGCTGCTCATCGACCAGCCGGGCGCAGTACAGCAGCAGGGCCAGCGCACCTTCGCTGTAGCTCTTCTGGGCCAGCAGCATGCGCTTCACGTCCGCGTGCTGGATGATCGGCACCTGCGGGCTGCTCGGATCTTTTCCCGCCGGCCCCATCGGGCGGCCCTGCGGACGCTCCTTGGCGTAGGCCAGCGAGGCCTCGTAGCCCGCCATGCCCAGCATCGTCGCGGCCAGGCCGATGGCGATGCGGGCCTCGTTCATCATGTGGAACATGCCGGCCAGGCCCTGGCCGGGGGCGCCGACGCGGTAGCCGACCGCCCCTGCGCGGCCGCCGGGCAGGAACTTGCCCTCGCCGAAATTCAGCAGCGTGTTGGGCGTGCCGCGCCAGCCGCACTTGTGGTTCAGGCCGGCCAGCGCGACGTCGTTGCGCTCGCCGGTGAACTGACCCTCGGCGTCCACCAGCCACTTGGGTACGATGAACAGTGAGATGCCGCGGGTGCCCGGCACGAGCTTGCCGTCCGGGCCCGGAATCTTCGCCAGCACGAGGTGGACGATGTTGCCGGTGAGCTCGTGCTCGCCGGCGGAGATCCACATCTTGTTGCCGCGCAGGCGGTAGCGCGGACCCAGCGGGTCACTCTCGCAGTCCTCGCCGTCCGGCTCGGCCCGGGTGGCGATGTCCGACAGGCTGGAGCCCGCCTGCGGCTCGGACAGGCACATCGTGCCCGCCCACTCGCCGCTGAACTCGCGCGTGGCGAAGACGCGCTGCTGGGCCGGCGTGCCGTGCGCCATCAGCAGGTTGGCATTGCCGCTGGTGAGCATGCCCGCGACGATGCTCACCGAGGCCTTGCTCAGGAAGGCGTGCGCCGCCGACTCCACCGTGTAGGGCAGCTGCATGCCGCCCAGCTCGTAGTCCTGCGCCGCGGCCAGCAGGCCGGAGTCGGCCAGCGCCTTCCAGGCCTCGTGCGTGGCCTGGGGCAGGATCACCTTCTCGCCGTCCGAATTGGAAACAACACGCGGCTCCTCGCTGTCCACCAGCCGGTTGAAGGGCGCGTATTTCTCGCGGGCGATGCGTTCGCAGGTGTCCAGCACCTGGCCCCAGGTCTCTCGGCTGTGCTCGGCAAACCGGGGCCGCTCGGTGAGCGTCTCGGCGTGCAGCCAGTCGTGCAGCAGGAAGTCGATGGTGGCGCGCATCGCCCGGCCCGCCACGTCAGAGCACTTCGAAGATGCCGGCCGCGCCCATGCCGCCGCCGATGCACATCGTCACGCCCACGTACTTGGCGCCGCGGCGCTTGCCCTCGATCAGCGCGTGGCCGGTCAGGCGCTGGCCGGACACGCCGTAGGGGTGGCCCAGCGCGATGGCGCCGCCGTTGACGTTCAGGCGGTCGTAGGGGATGCCCAGCTTGTCCGCGCAGTACAGCACCTGCACCGCGAAGGCCTCGTTGAGCTCCCACAGGTCGATGTCCTCGACCTTCAGGCCCAGGCGCGCCAGCACCTTGGGCACCGCGAAGACCGGGCCGATCCCCATCTCGTCGGGCTCGCAGCCGGCCACCGCGAAGCCGAGGAAGCGGCCCATCGGCTTGAGGCCCTGGCGCTCGGCGTAGGTCTCGTTGACCACCACGCAGGCGCCCGCGCCGTCGCTGAACTGGCTGGCGTTGCCCGCGCTGACCACACCGCCGGGCATGGCGCTGCGGATCGACTGCACGGCTTCGAGCGTGGTGCCCTCGCGCAGGCCCTCGTCGACGCTGACGGTCACCTGCTGGGTGCGCATGCCGCTCTTCATGTCGGCCACGCCGCGGGTCACGGTGATCGGCGCGATCTCATCGGCGAACTTGCCGGCCGCGTTGGCCGCGCAGGCCTTCTGCTGGCTCTCGGCGCCGTAGCGGTCCATGCGCTCCTTGGCGATGCCGTAGCGCTTGGCCACCTGCTCCGCGGTCTGGAGCATGTTCCAGTAGATCTCCGGCTTGTTCTGGCTGAGCCAGCTGTCGGCCATCATGTGCAGGTTCATCTCGGCCTGCACGCAGGAGATGCTCTCCACGCCGCCGGCCACATACACCTCACCCTCGCCGGCGATGATGCGCTGCGAGGCCAGGGCGATGGTCTGCAGGCCGCTGGAGCAGAAGCGGTTGACGGTCAGGCCGCTGACGTTCACCGGCATGCCGGCGCGCAGGGCGATCTGCCGTGCGATGTTCATGCCGGTCGCGCCCTCGGGGTTGGCGCAGCCCATGATGACGTCCTCGACGGCCCCGGCGTCGATGCCGGCGCGCTCCACGGCCGCCTTGACGGCGTGGCCGCCCAGCGTGGCGCCGTGGGTCATGTTAAAGGCGCCCTTCCAGCTCTTGGCCAGCGGGGTGCGGGCGGTGGACACGATCACTGCGTTGGTCATGTGTGTTCTCCTAACTCGGCTCGTGTCTCGGGATCAGCTGAAGGTCTTGCCGTCGGCGGCCAGCTTGGCCAGCAGCGGGGCGGGCTGCCAGAACTCGGCGTCGTCGAGCGGGTTCTTGGCGAAGCGGCGCATCGACTGCACGACGTTGAACAGGCCCTGGGTGTCGGCGTAGCACATCGGGCCACCGCGGTGCAGCGGGAAGCCGTAGCCCGTCAGGTAGACCATGTCGATGTCGCTGGCCTTGGAGGCGATGCCCTCCTCGAGCAGCTTGGCGCCCTCGTTGACCAGCGAATAGACCAAGCGCTGGACGATCTCCTCGTCGCTGATCTTGCGCGGCGTGATGCCGAGCTCCGTGCGGTGCTTGGCGATCATCTCCTCGACCAGCTTGGACGGGATCGCGTCGCGCTTGCCGGCCTGGTAGTCGTACCAGCCCGCGCCGGTCTTCTGGCCGAAGCGGCCCAGCTCGCAGAGCAGGTCGGCCGTCTTGCTGTAACGCAGGTTCGGCTTTTCCTGGTAGCGGCGCTTGCGGATGTACCAGCCGATGTCGTTGCCAGCCAGGTCGCCCATGCGGAAGGGGCCCATCGCGAAGCCGAACTTCTCGGCCGCGCGGTCCACCTGCGCCGGGGTGCAGCCCTCTTCCAGCAGGAAGCCGGCCTGGCGGCTGTACTGCTCGATCATGCGGTTGCCGATGAAGCCGTCGCAGACGCCCGAGACCACGCAGGTCTTCTTGATCTTCTTGCCCAGCGCCATGACGGTGGCGAGCACGTCCTTGGCGGTGGCCGCGCCGCGCACCACCTCCAGCAGCTTCATCACGTTGGCGGGGCTGAAGAAGTGCATGCCGATGACGTCGGCCGGGCGCTTCGTGAACGCCGCGATCTTGTTCAGGTCCAGCGTCGAGGTGTTAGACGCCAGGATCGCGCCGGGCTTCATCACCGCGTCGAGCTGCTCGAAGACCGCCTTCTTGACCTCCAGGTCCTCGAAGACGGCCTCGATCACCAGATCGGCGCCGCCAATCTCGGCGTAGCTCAGCGTCGTGCTCAGCAGCGCCATGCGCTCCTCGTACTTCTCCGGCTTGAGCTTGCCCTTCTTGACCTGGGCCTCGTAGTTCTTGCGGATCGTGGCGATGCCGCGGTCCAGCGCCTCCTGCTTCATCTCCAGGATGACCACCGGGATGCCGGCGTTCAGGAAGTTCATGCTGATGCCGCCGCCCATGGTGCCGGCACCGATCACCGCGACCTGCGCGATCTTGCGCTGCGGAGTGTCCTCGGGCACGTCGGCGATCTTGCTGGTGGCGCGCTCGGCGAAGAAGGCGTGGCGCAGCGCGCGGCTCTCCGGCGTGAACATCAGCGACAGGAAGGTGCTGAGCTCGAAGGCCATGCCGGCGTCGAACTTGGACTTCACCGCCTGCTCGACGCAGTCCACGCACTTGGCGGGCGCCGGGAAGTTCTTCGCCACCGCCTTGGCGGTGTTGCGGGCGAACTGGAAGTAGCCGTCGGCCTCCGGGTGCTGGGCCGGCAGGTCACGCACCCGCGGCAGCGGGCGCGCATCGGCCACGTCGCGGGCATAGGCCACGGCGCCGTCGAGCAGGTCGCCCTCGACGATCTGCTGGAACAGCTTCTGGCCGGGGATGGCGGCCAGCAGCTCGCTCTTGACCGGGTCGCCGCTGACGATCATGTTCAGCGCCGGCTCGACGCCGATGGCGCGCGGCAGGCGCTGCGTGCCGCCCGCGCCCGGCACCAGGCCGATCTTCACTTCCGGGAGCGCCACGTTGGCGCCCGGCGCGGCCACGCGGTAGTGGCAGCCGAGCGCCAGCTCCAGGCCGCCGCCCATGCACACCGTGTGCACGGCCGCCACCACGGGCTTGCTGCAGGCTTCGATCTGGGCGATCAGGCTGAGCAGGTTGGGCTCGGCGGTCGCCTTGGGCGAGCCGAACTCCTTGATGTCCGCGCCGCCCGAAAAGGCCTTGCCGGCACCGGTGACCACGAGGGCGCGAATCGCCGGGTCGTCCTCGGCACGGTTGACACCGGCGGCCAGCGCCACGCGCGTGGCGTAGCCCAGGCCGTTGACCGGCGGGTTGTCGAGTGTGATGACGGCAACGTCGCCGCGCACTTCGTAGTGGGCTGTCATGCTGAAGGGTCCCCTCGGTGGATCGGAGGCTCCGACGCAACGGCCCCGCAGGGCCGGCTCGGAACAGGTCAAAACGGATCGGAATGGTTCGCCCACCCAGTGTAGGGAGCGCGGGCGGCCGGCCCTGTCCGCCACGAGACATGACGTCTTGGTGACTTCCCGGGACCGACGGCCCGCCTGCAGGCCTGGGCCGGGCGCGACACGGTCGCCAACCGCCACGGCGCCACCCTCAGCGTTACACCCAACTGATTCCAACAGGTTTCTTCTCACTCTGATCCGCACGCTTCTTGTTGCGCAAGCTCAAAGAAGCGATGACGAGGTCGGTGCGTTCTTTCACACCTGACGCGGATCATGTTTTGTGGCCTCCCGCTCCGGTAGCGTGACCAGATTCATTCGCCGGCCGACCTGGCTGAGGAGGAGACACCTTGAGCGATCTGCCCGACACGGGCGTTCATGCGCTGAACGCCATCCTGGACACCTACCGGCGCGAGCCGTCCTACCTCGTCCAGATCCTGCGCGAAGCCCAGGACGCCCTGGGTCACATCGCCCCGGCGGCGGCGGCCCAGGTGGCCGCGGCGCTGGACATTCCGGTGGGGCAGGTCCAGGCGGTGATCGCCTTTTACGCCTTCTTCCACGACCGGCCGATGGGGCGCTACCGCGTCCTGTTCTCCGACAACATCACCGACCGCATGCTGGGCTCGCAGGCGCTGGTCGAGCACATGCTGCAGCGCCTGAAGCTCGCGCCCGGCGAGGTCTCGGCCGACGGGCTGGTGTCGGTGGGCCTGACCTCGTGCACCGGCATGTGCGACCAGGGCCCGGCGATGCTGGTCAACAACCGCGCCGTCACCCGCCTGACGCCGCGGCGCATCGACGAGATCTGCGACCTGATCCGCGCCGAGGTGCCGTTGTCCGACTGGCCGAGCTTCTACTTCAAGGTCGAGGACAACATCCGCCGCGCCGACATGCTGCTGGGCGCGCACTGGGACCCGGGCGAGGCGCTGCGTGCGGCCATCGCCCGCGGCCAGACCGGCCTGATGCACGAGATGCGCCTGTCGAACCTGCGCGGCCGGGGCGGCGCGGGCTTCACCACCGCGGTGAAGTGGGAGGCCGCCCGCAGCGCGCGCGGCGACACGCGCTACGTGGTCTGCAACGCGGATGAGGGCGAGCCCGGCACCTTCAAGGACCGCGTGCTGCTGCAGTCCTACGCCGGCCACGTCTTCGAGGGCATGACGATCGCCGGCTACGCGATCGGCGCCAGCCGCGGCTTGCTCTACCTGCGCGGCGAGTACACCTACCTGCTCGCGCCACTGGAGGCCCACCTGGCGGGGCTGCGCCGCGCCAACCTGCTGGGGCGCAACGTCTGCGGCGTCGAGGGCTTCGACTTCGACATCGAGATCCACGTCGGCGCCGGGGCCTACGTCTGCGGCGAGGAAACTGCGCTGATCGAAAGCCTGGAGGGCAAGCCCGGGCGCCCGCGCATCCGCCCGCCCTTCCCAGTCACGCGCGGCTACCTGGGCCAGCCCACGGTGGTCAACAACGTCGAGACGCTGTGCAAGGTGCTGGACATCGCCATCCACGGCGGCGTGCACTACGCAGGTCTCGGCACCAAGCAGTCCACCGGCACGAAGATCATCAGCGTCGCCGGCGACGTCGAGCGCCCCGGCCTGTACGAGTACCCCTTCGGCGTGCGCATCGCCCAGATCCTCGAGGACTGCGGCGCGCGCGACGCGCAGGCGGTGCAGGTCTCGGGCGCGGCGGGCCTGTGCCTGTCCGAGCGGGAGTTCGGCCGGCGCATCGCCTTCGAGGACGTGCCCACCGCCGGCTCCTTCATGGTGTTCGGGCGCCAGCGCGACATGTTCGAGGTGGCGCGCAACTTCGCGCACTTCTTCGCCCACGAGAGCTGCGGCTTCTGCACCCCCTGCCGCGTCGGCACCACGCTGGTCACGCAGCTGATGGACAAGGTGGCCGCCGGGCACGGCACGCAGTACGAGATGAACGAGCTCAATCGCCTGGCCGGCGTCATCAAGGGCTCGGCCCACTGCGGCCTGGGCACCGCCTCGTGCAACGCGGTGGTCGAGACGATGCAGAAGTTCCGCCCCGCCTACGAGAAGCGCCTCAAGCCGGTGGACTTCGAGCCCGCCTTCGACCTCGACGCCGCGCTCGCCAAGTCCCGCGCCCTCACCGGCCGGGACGATGCCGACGCCCACCTGTCCCAAGGGATGGAAACCCACTGACCGAGCGACGGACCATGAACGACATCGAAAACAAGTTCGCCATCGACGGCGAGCCGGTGCATTTCCAGGCGGGCCAGACCATCCTGCAGGCCGCGCTGGGCGCGGGGGTGTTCATTCCGCACCTCTGCGCCCACCCGGAATTCACCCCGCACGGCTCCTGCAAGCTCTGCACCGTGACGGTCAACGGCCGCAGCGGCTCGGCCTGCACCATCGCAGCCATGCCGGGCATGGACGTGCAGTCCAACACCCCGGAGCTCAACTCGCGCCGCCGCGTGCTGCTGCAGATGCTCTTCGTGGAAGGGCAGCACTTCTGCCCCGGCTGCGAGAAGAGCGGCAACTGCACCCTGCAGGCCCTGGCCTATGAAATGGAGATGCTCACGCCGCACTTTGCGCATTTCTTCCCCGACCGGCCGGTGGACGCCTCGCACCCCGACGTGATGCTGGACCTCAACCGCTGCGTGATGTGCGAGCTCTGCGTGCGCGCCAGCCGCGACGTGGACGGCAAGAACGTCTTCGCGCTGGCCGGGCGCGGCATGGAGGCCAAGATCGTCGTCAACTCGCCCAGCGGCCAGCTCGGCGACAGCGAGCTGGCCGTCACCGACCGCGCCGCCACCATCTGCCCGGTGGGCGCCATCCTGCCCAAGCGGGTGGGCTACAGCCTCCCGATCGGCGAGCGGCTGTACGACCTCAAGCCCATCAGTGAGCAGGTGGAGCGCTTGGCCGGTGCGCCCGAGACGCAGAAGGAGGCCTGAACCATGAGTGCCGTCATGACCCCTGCTGTGGCCGCCAAGCCCAAGCTCAAGATCGCCACCACCTCGCTGTCGGGCTGCTTCGGCTGCCACACCTCGCTGTGCGACATCGACGAGCGCATCCTGGAGCTGGCCGAGGTGGCCGAGTTCGACCGCTCGCCGCTCACCGACATCAAGCACTGCTCGGCGCACGTCGACATCGGCCTGATCGAGGGCAGCGTCTGCAACGCCGAGAACGTGCACGTGCTGCGCGAGTTCCGCGCCAGCTGCAAGATCCTCGTCGCACTGGGCGCCTGCGCCGTCAACGGCGGCCTGCCCGCCAGCCGTAACGCACTGGACGTGGCCGACTGTCTGCAGCGCGTCTACTGCGACCGCGGCGTCGGTAGCCACCAGGTACCCAACGACCCCGAGCTGCCGCTGCTGCTGGACAAGGTGCGCCCGATCAACGAGGTGGTCCGCATCGACTACTTCATCCCCGGTTGCCCGCCCTCGGGCGACGCGATCTGGAAGTTCCTCACCGACCTGATCGCCGGGCGCATGCCGCGCCTGGAGCACGGCCTGCTGCGATTCGACTGACCGCGGGACAAAACGAGGACCCCCACCATGTTTGATCTGGAAACCGCCGCCCACCCGCAGACGCTGCGCCGCGTCGCGATCGACCCCGTCAGCCGCGTCGAAGGCCACGGCAAGGTCACCCTGCTGCTCGACGACGACAACCAGGTGCACCAGGTGCGCCTGCACATCGTCGAGTTCCGCGGCTTCGAGGTCTTCATCGAAGGCCGGCCGTACTGGGAAGTGCCCGTCACCGTCCAGCGCCTGTGCGGCATCTGCCCGGTGTCGCACCACCTGGCCGCCGTCAAGGCGATGGACCTCATCGCCGGCGCGAAGCAGATCCCGCCCACCGCGGAGAAGCTGCGTCGCCTGATGCACTACGGGCAGGTGCTGCAAAGCCACGCGCTGCACTTCTTCCACCTCTGCTCGCCGGACCTGCTGCTGGGCTTCGACAGCGACTTCACCCGCCGCCACATCCTCACCGTGGCCGAGCAGCACCCCGAGATCGCCAAGCAGGGCATCTTGCTGCGCAAGTTCGGCCAGGAGGTGATCCGCCACACCGCGGGCAAGCGCATCCACGGCACCGGTGCCGTGCCCGGCGGCATGAACAAGGCGCTGACGGTGGCCGAGCGCGACGCGCTGCGCCGCGAGGTCGACCAGATGATCGTCTGGTCCCGGGGCGCGGTGAACCTCGTCAAGCAGATGCACCTGACCAAGCCCGAGTTCTACAACCGCTTCGGCGAGTTCGACTCCAACCTGATGGGCCTGGTGGACGAGCGCGGCGCGCTGGACTTCTACCACGGCGGCCTGCGCGCCACCGATGCCAACCGGAACATCCTCTTCGACCACCTCGACTACGCGCGCTACGAGGAGGTGATCGACGAGCAGGCCAAGCCCTGGTCGTACATGAAGTTCCCGCACCTGCGCGCGCTCGGCGAGGAGAAGGGCTGGTACCGCGTCGGCCCGCTGGCCCGCGTGGCGGCGGCCGACTTCCTCTCCACCGAGCTGGCCAACCAGGAGCGCACGGAGATGATGGCGGTCGGGAACGGCCGGCCGCCACACGGCACCCTGCTCTACCACTGGGCCCGCCTGATCGAGGTGCTGCACAGCGCCGAGCTGATCCGCGACCTGCTGGACGACCCCGAGATCCTCGGCACCGACCTGATGGCCGACCTCAGCCCGCAGCGCGAAGGCATCCGCGAGGCGGTGGGCGTCATCGAAGCGCCGCGCGGCACCCTCTTCCACCACTACCGCGTGGGCGAGGACGATCTGGTCAAGTTCTGCAACCTGATCGTCTCCACCACCAACAACAACCAGGCGATGAACGAGGCGATCCGCCACGTGGCGCGCACCTTCTTCGACGGCCGCGAGGTCACCGAAGGCCTGCTCAACCACATCGAGGTGGCCATCCGCGCCTACGACCCCTGCCTGAGCTGCGCCACCCACGCGCTGGGCAAGATGCCGCTGGAGGTCGACCTCGTCGCCCCGGACGGCCAGCTCATCAGCCGCCGGCGCCGCAACCTGGAGGGCGTGGCTTGAGCGAGCCCCCGGTTCGCCCACCCAAAGTCGTCGCGAAAGTCGTCGTTTTTGGCTGGGGCAACACCAGCCGCGGCGACGACGCCATCGGCCCGCTCCTCCTGGCCGACCTGGAGGCCGCCCAGCTGCCCGGCGTGGAGACGATCGAGGACTTCCAGCTCCAGATCGAGCACGCGCTGGACATGGTCGGCGCCGACCTCGTCCTCTTCCTCGACGCCGGCACCCAGACCGCCGCCCCCTACGTCTTCTACGAAGCGAAGCCGGCGGGCGTCTTCACCGCCTCCACCCACGCCCTGCTGCCCGAGGCGGTGCTGTCGGTCTACCGCCAGGTCCAAGGCCAGGAGCCGCCGCCCGCCTTCGTGCTCTGCGTGCGCGGGGAGCAGTTCGGGCTGGGTGAACCCATGAGCGAGGTGGCCATCGAGCGGCTGGAGGCGGCGAAGGGGTTGGTGCGGGAGCTGTGCGCGCAGCCAGATGTGGGGCTGTGGCGGGCACGGGTGGTTTAATTTCGACCCGTGAAGAGAATCATCGTCCTGGATGTCGCAACCCGTCAGTCCGCCGCGGACGAATTCATCCGCGCCTGGGAAACCGGTCAGCCGCAAGGCGATGCTCGCATCAGTTTCGAAACGCCCGAGTTGCTTTGGAAAGTGCTCACGGCCAAGCGCTGGGAGCTGCTGAAGGCCCTGTGCGGCGCTGGCCAGGTTTCGATTCGGGAGGCTGCACGCCGAGTCGATCGGGACGTGAAGTCCGTGCACGGCGACGTGATCGCACTGCTTAATGCGGGCGTGCTGGACCGAACTGAAAACGGCGGGATCGAATTTCCGTATGACGCCGTGAAGGTCGAGTTTCTTCTGCAGGCGGCTTGATCAGGCTGTTGCACTTCCGTCTAGATTCCGCCCGCTGATTCTGGGCGCCGAGCGTCGCAGCCGCAAGGGGGTTGGCATGTCGGCAACAGGTTCAGGCCATGGACTGGTCGGATGGGATGGGACTGCGCGCATGCGGCAGCGCCTTACAGCGTGGCCACCTGGCTCCCGCTGAGTCCCCCGGCCCC
>Ga0228698_1000329_pt1 | contig 40193 bp, 59 predicted proteins | sample McNCre117_Aug_MG_FD_178015 | JGI IMG/M metagenome (GOLD analysis project Ga0228698, IMG submission 178015) | Freshwater microbial communities from McNutts Creek, Athens, Georgia, United States - 1-17_Aug_MG | ecosystem: Environmental > Aquatic > Freshwater > Creek | place: USA: Georgia... | reverse complement strand
TGGTGCGCGTGAACGTGGTGACTACAAGTACCAAGATGGAAGCGTGGTGGACAAGGCTGTAAAAGCCGCCATCGAGCACTTGAAAGACTGGCCCTTCCCTGAGCTGGAGAGGCTGACCAAGGTGGATGTTGAGCCGTGCTGCGCAAACTGGAAAGCAGGCACAAACTGTTTTGCAGACCCGTATCCAAACTGCCCGCACCTGAAGGTGGATGTGGAGCCGGAACTATCCAAAGAAATGGAATATGCGGCACAAGATGAGTTCCATATTTTGCCGCCGAGAATGCGGCGACTGTGGAAACGAATGCACGAACTTGTACCCGCCTCCGCACTCGCAGCACTCCAGCAGCAACTGGACGAAATGAAAGCCTACGCCATAGAGATGGACAGGCAGCATTGCGAGAACCAGAACTTCTTCATGGCGCAAGCCAAAGAACTCCGCGCTGAGAACGATCGGCTGCGGGAGAAGCTGATCGAGTGCCGAAGCAGCGTGAAGTTCAACTGCAACGACTATGACCGCTTCATGCTCCGCAAAGAGCCACACGCAAACCAATGTGGCTACGACGAGCAGAAACGCCTGCACGATCTGCGTGACTACATCGACACAATCATTGAGCAACAAAACGCTGCCCGTGCAGCGCTGGAGGCCAAACATGACTAAGGCTGACCTACTTTCGCTCAAAGAAGTTATTGGTGGCGCACGGTTTGCCTATGCCGCTGCACTGGTCGGAGCCAAGTGCCAAGAAAGCAAAGAAGCTGTGGCGCACATGAAAGAACTAGGTCGGCTTGAGAAAGTGCTGACCGCTGAATTGGAGAAGCCAGAATGAGCTTGGAACGAGTAATTGCAGACCAACAGGCAACGATTGATAGCCTGAAAAACCAGATTGAGCGTGGCAATGAAACGCTAAACACGATGTGGACGCAGCACAACGAACTATTCGAGTCCTTTGCTCGGTTACTTGATGCATCCCTTCCAAAAGATGACGATTTTTTCAAGATTAATTCGTATCGCAACCTTCAGCATGACTGCCGAATGAAGATGATTCAGACTGGCTATTGCCTTACTTGTTACAACTTTGTTTGCGAATGCGAGGGGCAATATGACTGAAGCAGAACGACTGGCGCAGGGGCTGGACAAAGAGCAAATTGACACCGTGCGCCGTGACATGCTGAACCATGAAGCAGCATCACTCCTGCGCGCACAAGCGGCTGAGATTGAGAGGTTGAAAGCAAAAGACACGGCAATGCTTGACCACTACGTCAGCAAGTGCGTGGCGGCAGAGACTGCCAAACTCCGCGCAGAGCTTGAGGCCATCAAGTCAGCGGAGCCTACCTATTACGTTGATGAAAAGCAGTTCCTTTTCTACAGCGCAAAACGTGCAAAGTTCTTGGCGCTTGACTTGGATTCGCTTACGCCACTCCACACCCACCCCGCACCCAAGCCAGACCACACCGCGCTACTGCGTCAGGCGCTGGAGGCGTTGGAGAAGGCTGCCGATACAACATACAGCGACACATGCCTAGCGCAATTCAATGCAGCCATCGCCGCAATCAAGGAGGAATTGAAATGACACCAACAAATAAGTTCACCATAGACCAATCGAGTTTCAATAGCGGAGAGCCGCTCGACTGGAAATACAACGTAACGTTTGCAAAACCGCCTGAGCCGGTTGGCTACTGGGTGCTGTATCCCAGCAACACATGGAAAACCAAGTTCACCATGTACGTCAGACCAACAGATGAGCAGATCAAGAACACAGAAACTCTGCTCGGCTGGGGTTGGGAGGAAGCATGACACCTACGAATGAGTTGCGCTTTGTTGAGCGCACGATTGAACTCGGCCCGTTCTACTTGACAAGAGATGAACAAGGCAATCTGGTAAACGCATCCAGAACTTACAGGGTGTTGCAGCAGAAGTGGGCAGGCACTGACACATACAGCGGTGGACGAAAAGAAGAATGGCGCGATGTTCCGCTGGTGAAGGAGGAATTGAAATGACAACTAAACGAATCACATTACCTGTGGATGACATTATTGACCACATAAAGACCCACTTGGAAGATGAACTAGGTGTACGAATGTCTTATGCCCAGGTATTGCAGTACCTCATAAAGTTCTATCGTAAAAACCAAATGAATAAAACTGTATGGAAAATGTAAGCATTAGGGAACAAGCGTTGTTTAAGGAGTTGCGCACTATGATCCTGAAAGATCGAAACAATGAGATGCTTCGTCTTGAACGTAAGATCAAAAAACTCACTGAACAACGTGATGAGTGGAAGTACCAAGCTCTTAAATATCGTCAACTTATTTTAGAAAAGAAATGACTTATACACTGAACTCTGACAAAACAGTAGCGGTGGCACCTGACTACTGGTGGCTACCTATCAACCAAAATACCCCACGTGGGGTTAAGATCCAACTTCTCGGAATCGGTGGCGTCGCAGCCTACGGCGAATGGGATGGACGCAACCGATTCTGGCAAGCATGGGCACCTTTACCTAAAAAACCGGAGTGGCTGAAATGAGTGAGATGGGTGATACACCAAACTTTGCAGCGTGGTCGCTAGAGAACCTAAGCAACTTTGCCAGGGATTCTTACATTCGAATGCAAGAGCAAGAAGCTGCTATTGAACAGCTTCGACTGGATCTCAAGGCTGCGATGCAGGAGCTTCGCAAGTACCAAGACGATTGGAAGTGACTACTTGTGGGTGACTGCTGCTACACCATTGAGCTTTTCAACTGTACGCAGTCCACCCATACCCAGCATACCCATGAGCAATGGGAGCATTTCAGTCAGATCAGCAGGCTTTACTGGTAGCGGATGATTGAAGTAAGTAGCTATGGATACGACAACAGGTAGTCCTACCCAGTTCCAAGCACAACCCATACCGCATACCCAGCCAATAAAAGGTCTCCAACCAGCTACAAAGATTGAAGGAGACTTAGCTTCTTCTTTGTTAGCGTCTAGCTGCCCCTGGATCACCATTACAGCAGCAGCAATTTCTTGCTTCTCCTGCTCAGACTTGTCAGGCCAGATCTTGTTGATCACCGTATTGGCTAGATCAGCTACTGCACCTACACCAGTAATATCGGTCATGTGAACTCCCTCGTACCTTGCTTGTCAATGATCAATGTCTGACGCTTCATGCCATTGAAGGAAATATGTACCCATGATGCAAATTCCCAAATCAACTGCTGGTACTGAATGTTGGACGCCTTGATCGCACGGACGATCTTTTCAGGACTGCCGTACTTGGGGCAGGTGAAGTCAATGGCGAAGCCGGTGGGGTGATCTGATGTGGGCTTGCTTCCAACAGCGTGGTTCAGGTCTTGGCTGCGATACCAACTGTTGATGTTGATTGGCAGACCGCCCAATTCCAAGCGCACCAGTTCCATACCCAGAGCCGCCTGCTTCATGTTCCTGACCGTGTTGAGGTCTGGATCATTAGGGATACCAAGTCGTGCGGCTGTCTGGGACAGGACCGCCTCCTCTAAGGTGAAGTGCGCGCTCAAGTTAGTCATTTCTTAGGTCCCAGCAAGAACGCCTGCCATGCAGACACGACGATGAATCCGAGAATGCCGATCAGCCCCCACTTGCCGATCTCCTTGCGCATCGACATCCAGAACTCCAGTCGTTCTTCTTCGCGCTTGATTACCAGTTCGTGATGTGCTCTGTGCCCTTCTGGGTCACCTTCAGGGAATGCCCGTTCAAACACCCTCTCCACCGACTTTTCCATTTCCTCGCGGAAGACCGCGTGGTGGTAGTTCATCTTGGCCGTGAGTTCTTTGTGGCTGGCTTGAAGCTCTTTGATGTGGAGCAGGATGGCATCGTCAGTGCGCCCTCGCCTCTCTACAAACTGTTGCGATGGTGTGAAGTCGTCCTGATGCATCATTTCTCACTCAACGGTGCCGTGGTCAGAAAGCGCAGCACCGCAGACACGATGCCGATGCCCATCAGTGCGTAGGACTGCTGCATGGGGTCAAGGTTGAACACACCAAGAGAGCCTTGTGCAAGACCCAGCAGAGTCAGCGCTGTGCTGAACAGGATGGTTTTGGATTTGACGAACTGAATGAGTGTGGGCATGTTGACTCCTTAGAACCAGATGAGAGCAAGGGCAATGCCCCAGAACAGAAAGCAGCCTGCAATCAGGCAGCGCCATACGATGTGGTTAGGCATTACCAGCCAAGCGCAGAGATGTAGTTGGCCGCGCCTTCCACTTCTGCGCTGAACTCATCCTTCTGTTCTGCGGTGTAGGCTTTGCGCTCGTAGGTTTCGCTGATGACTTCGCCGTCGCGCAGGATTTGATTAGCCCATTGCACATTGACTGCGTTTTGAGCTGGAAGGATTGATACTTGTTTGAGAATGCTTTGTTCTGTGAGTGCCATTTGAATACTCCTAAATTAAACGTAATAGGTAATTACGCCGCGAATATCTGCGCCACCAAGCGTTGAATTCGCAACCGTTGCCCCAGCGGTTGAATAAAAGTTGAGGGTCGTTGTTGCGGTAATGCCCGTAAATAGGGATGCCGATGTTGTGTATGTGAGCGTGAACCCGGAAGACAGGTTTCCCGTACCTGAGCTAAAAGGTAGACCGGAAATCTTTGCAGCACTAGCGTTTGCCGTGGCCGGATATACCGCCGAAAAAGCTGCTGTGACAAGTCTCCCGACCTTTGTATAAGTACCGGATGCACTTGAAAACGACAACCCTGCACCACTTCCGTCTGCTGGCGTCCAAGTCCCCTCTTCATAGTCATCCAGCGTGTTGGCGTTGGAGCTTGCCAACTGCGTTGCCGGGAATGCGATGCCCGTACCTGCGGCAGACGTTGCGCCTTCAAGGGCTAGGGTTGTGCCGAGGCCTACTGCGAGGGATTGCGTGAACGTAATCGCGTTGCCTGCGGTGCCGGAGGGTGCGGTGTACCAATTATGGGCGCCGTTGCTTGATATGTAGTTTGTAGCAGGGTTGGTCGTCTTGTATTTCCATGCGCCGCCTGAGTAGTAGGCATTGGCCCCAACGTACACAGATGGAACGCCAGATGTTTGGCCCCCTACATACGCACTACCGAAGAATTCCAGCGGCTTAATGATTGAGTCCCAAGCGCTCGGCGTAACACCGAGGCCGAGGTTGCCGGAGGTGTCGATGGTGGCTTGGGGGGTTGCGTTTGTTATAAACCGTATCGGCAAGGCATCTGCTGTGCCGAAGTCAATGCCCGATGCGATAGCTTGCAGATAGCCAGAGTTGCCTGCGCCAGAGGTACGGAAGCGCAAGCCGCCGCCAGCACTTCCAGCAATATCAAGTGTCGATACATTAGCACCCAAGCTGACCGCAGAAGCGATACCTACACTTGCGTTCCCCGTCGCACTCAGCGCACCAGTTACTGCGAGGCCGGTGGTGGAAAAGGTGCCCACAACCGTAGTCAAGCTGCCGTTAGACGACTTGGATACGATGTTTAGCACACCCTGCGTGGAGGTGTTCACCCCGTACGCTGACAACTGCGAAACGCTAGACCCTTCGTAACTGAGCTTTGCCGCATCAGCTTGGTGAGCAAGGTTGGCAGACGTTGTAACCAGTGGCCCGCTAGCGGTGATTGCTCCACTCGCACTCAGCGTAGTAAACGCGCCTGTGCTGGGGGTGGTGGCTCCTACAGTACCATTGTGGGCACCAGTGAAGCTTGTACCTGCAATATTCCCAGTATCGTCAATCGTTACAGAGCTACCTTGGACAATACGCCCCGTAGTCGTGTCCCACCGTACCACTGCATTGTCGGTTACTGAGACAGTCGGACCCTTAACGTTCGATGCGTCAGCTACAGCAATAGAGTCAAACTCAGCACCGATCTCAGTACCCTTGACAATCTTCGACGGATTGCCGGTAAGTAGTGCATCTTTTGCTGCGAAATCGGTGATTTTGGTATAGGTACTCACTTGTACGCTCCATCTTTAGTGTAAACATCTATCCGCTGAACCGAGATAGGATAACCGACAATCTGGCATTCCATGCCGACTTGAATCACTTTTCCAATCCCCGCTGCCGGAGAACTGAGGGACTTGATAACCAAGTTGCGATTAAACTCAGCCAGTCCATACTCACCGATCCCATACTCAGCTACCCGTGATGTATCAGTGATCGTATTGGACTGCGATTTGGTGGCAGACTGGTAATCAAACCCCCATTTGTAGACAATCGGCTGATTGATCGTGCCAAACAACGTCATATTGATCCGCTTCAGGATCGAGGTACGGATCGGATCACCAAAGTCCAACCAGCTTGTGTAGTAGGTCATGCGGTACTGCGAACCGTTGTCCGAGTAACCCGAATACTGACCCAGTGCACCGGCTTTGCCGATATACAGTACACGATCCTTGGAGTAGCAGAAGCACCGTGGAGCGATCCCGTTCCACACCGTAGCACGATACGACCCATCCTGCATCGGGGTACGCATATCAAAGCAGTATGTTGTACCACTGGTAATAAACTCCAGCAGATAGAATGAGTCAGCGGGTGAGTACACCGACTTCATTGTGGAGCTTGATGCTTCATTCGCCAGATACTGAATCACATCGTCATTGACTGACCGACTCACGACAGACAGTGGTGCAGATTTCTCCTGGATCGTGCGACTCAGTGCTCTTACACCACCATCGGACAAAAAGATAATGTCAGTCGGGGTATTTTGGATCGTATCCCGACCCACGCACCCGCAGTTCCCGATGGCATCATAGAGAGTCATGGTGCTAGGGTCTTTGGCTCCGGTGTAGATCAGAATCTGCTTCTTACCGAAGATGATCAACTCATTGTTGTGAGCAGCCAGTCCTATAATCTCATCTCCACCTTGCGGGAATACACCGTATAGGTTGAGTGATCCGGCAGTACCGGCAGTCCATTTTTGGTATGTTAGGGTATCGGTCCAGCTAACCGTGATCTTGTCGGTATCTGTTCGCGCTGCCCAGATACGTCCATATGCGGCAATAGCACAATTAGCTTTAGGAACTGTTCCAGATGCTGTGGGATGCTCACTTACCCTACGATACTGGGTGGTAGAAAGCGAAGGGTCGTACAACAGCGCATCGTATCCTTCTTGGAAGAATAGAATCGCACCATTAAGAACACAGGTCTGCCAGTTACTTGCCGTAATGGTTGGGGCTACACCTCCACCACCATAGGTGATCTCAACCAAGGAGCTACCCGACTTCTTGAACAGCTTATTGTTACCGGCACAGATGATTGTTCCCGTACCATTAGTCTCAATTAGCTCGCCAATAGTGTCAATATTTGCAGACCCAAGTGCTGCACCAGTAGCTACTGAGGTCCAACCCTTACGCGATCCAACCCGACCAAACTTGTCAATGACACAGTTGTACGCTTCCAGTGCGAACTGCGAAGCCATGTCCACCGATGAGTCTTGGGTGTTGAGTCCCGCAAACCCTGGTGCTGTGATCGAGAAGGTGCGAATCGGCTGCATCAGACAACATCCCAAACATCGTACTCAGTGGAACGTGACTGCTCAATAGCTATTCTGTCAGCCAGAATGCCTTTATAGAGGCCATATGCCTCACTGGAGCTAAGTCCACCGTCCTCACCACGCTCCACTAAGGCACGGGCAAAGGTACCGGCTACCACCGGCTCCGAGGGTACTAGAATAATGTCTGTACCGTTGACCAGATCGACTTGTGGTACGTTGGCATTGACTGCCAGAGTATAGGTAGCTGCCGGTGTAGGCCAGATTGCCACAATAGCATCCGTACCGTCGTTACCGTACCATGAGTACCATGCGGGTGCCGCACTTACAACGCTTGTCGCCATCTGTTCACGAGTGAGAAGATCACCGTAAGCCACAAGGCGAACGGGGTGCTTGAAGCCGTTGCTAATGTTGTTGATAAATGCATTCTTGAACCGTGTACCGATGCCGGGTATAAGATACCGAGTCGATGATCCACCATACCCTAGACCGGCACCCACAGTGATTGGGATGGTGGAGGTCAGTGCATCCCAGTCCCATGCTTCCTCAACTTGCTTCTTGGCATCGTTGATGTACATACCAACCATGGTCGAGTATGCAGACTGATCGACCGACGATACTTGGTCCTCACGCAGACGGGCGAGGACTTCATTGATCATTGATAGAAATGTAGCCATTATTGATTCTCACCAGTTAGCATACCACGCTGGAATGCTCGGGTTTTCGGTCCCTGAGTACCAGATGACTTTGGTCGTGCACCCAATCTTTCCTGTAACTGCTCTACCGCATCCAATAGTTTCTCTCTAGCTACCGCTGCTTCTCGGGCTGCTGCGGCTTTCGCATTTCTACTACCAAGTTGAGCAAGTGCTGCAACTTTCTCATCAGCAATACGAGCGGCTTCTTGTGCCCGAACAAACTCAGCCATCACCTTATCATTAGGAACACGAACCGTATTACCTATATCTTGAGGTGTTACCCGACCCACTTCTGGATTGTAAGGTAAGGATTGAAGATACGGTGCAGGTTCTGCTGTTGGACCCATTGTGAAATTAGGCGCCGCAGGTCCGGCACTTGGAGTTTCACGGAAAGGTGTAGGTTCAACGTAACCACTAGCACCTAATAACCCCTGTGGTTCAGGAGTCGGTACAGGTGCTTCAGCAGGTTGAATCCGACGATCCAAAGGAATAGCATTTTTAGCTTGATAACCTGTGGATCGAATACGTTTACCCGTCAACATACTCGCAAGTGAACCCACACCAGCACCAACAGCGGCACCTACGAATGGATTCATTGTCAAACCAGACGCCACTGCAAAACCCAGGCTTCCGGGTAAACCGGCGCGACTAATCTTGGTCATAACAGGTGCGGAAATATCAGCACCTATATTGGCGATTTCGGGGAAATTACCGGCGATCTTTCCTAGATCAGCAGCAGTTCCGGTAACACTGGTATCCGATGCAGTCTGTCGCGCAATCTTATTCGGATCAATCAACCCAGTGTTGAAATCTGTTGCATTCTGGTACAGATAGGTCGTAGCCATCTTCTTACGAGCAGCACGAAAATCTGAAAGCAATGTTGGATTGTTTTTCGGGATATTCGACTCGATCAACTGCTCTAAAGTGTTGGCAATCTTCATGTGACTGTCAGCAACAGCAACACTTACAGGATCAGGCTTGCCGAGTTTGTTCGCATCATAAAGTGATTGAGCACTAGCCCGTAGACCCCGTACTTCAGCAAGAGCCTGAGCACTGGTCATTCCTTCTTCAATCTTTGCTTTGATGTTGTCAACCACAGATTGAACTTTAGGTGCAGCACCAGCGTTCACAGCAATATCAGGAGGACTCACGGAATCGAGAGCAGTAATCACTGACTCATCAGGATTCAACTTCCCGATATTCTTCACATCCTCGTAAGGTTTTGCTAGTTTGTCACGAACTGCCTTGAAAGGTGCTTCTGAAGTCAATGGGACTTCTTGATGAAGACCCATATCAGCCTTGGCATTATTTGCCCAGTTCATCAGGTTATCCTGACTCAACTGGTTGTTCAACTTATCATTACCAGCAACAATCGACTTCACCTTATTCGGCATGGTCGGATTTGACATTGCTGGATTCAATTTGATCGGATGCGGTAACTCCGAAGCTGCCTTCGCTGCCTCAATCTTTGCAGAATTTTGCCAGTCTGCTGCGGAAGCCTCTGCTGCACGTTCAGCGACAATTGGTTCATATCCACGTTCACCAACAGCCCGAGCATTAGCTAAAGCGGTAGACGGGGATGCGATACCCATTCCGGTGTACTTAGTGGTGGCAATACTTTGCACCGGTTTCACACCACCAAGTATAGTTGCCAAAGTTGCGGGATATGCTTCACCCATTGACTCAAGAATTGGTGTTTTGTTACCCAACACTTGGTCAAGATATGCACCACCCGGTTTAGTGATGGCACCGAGAGCTTCAACAGGAAGCCCCATAATTCGGGCAACCATTGAACCTTGTTGGGTTCGAGGCTGGTATGTTCCTGCTTGCTGTGTCTGGTTTATTGCATTCACAGCCTCATCCAAGGAAGACCCTGTTACAAGTTTTCCAAGACCTCGAAGCCCACCCACAGCACTAGAACCAAGACCACTAACAGCATTTAGCACTCCTTCAGCAGCACCAACTGGTGTAATCATCGCAGCATTAGCACCAAGTTGCTGCATTTTTTGATTCGGAGTTTGTTCTAACTCAAATCCTGGAGGTAATCCGCTCGCAGATACTGTCTCAGGTTGTTCAAATGTGAAACCTGCGGGTAGTGCCATTATTTAGCTCCTGCTGGAACCCATGTCACACCACCATCGGTAGACATGATTCTAACTTTACCATTGGTAGCATAGATGGGGGGTTTTCCGTTTGCCTGCGCTGGAACAGGAGCAACCGGTTTACCTGGAACAGGGGCTGCGGGGGGTGTACTAATTGGTTTCGGAGCCAGTTGAGCATCAAATCCCTCGTTGTGGGTCTGATACGCATTTTGACGCACCTGATCAACTTTAGCGAGAACCTTATTGATCTGACTGACTACGGCATCCTTACCGGCTTTTGGATCAATTTCAGCAACCATACCTTCAACGATGGGCCATTCTTTTTCAGACATAGCGCCAATACCACCGCCTTGACGCACAAGATCAAGACCGGTCTTTTTGACACCTGATTTGAATTCAGATAGCAGATTCTCCACTTGGGATGCTTCACCTCCGGGTCGCGACCACACCAAGCTTGATAGACCGGTAGCGGCATCAAGCCCCGGATGATTCACAATCTTGTTGGCAGCACTTGTCAGATTCTCAAAGGAGTTATCCATACCGCGCAGTTGACCGGAAGACTTGGCTTCCGCTTGTTTCTGCTTGAATGCTTGAGCGGGGGTCATTACACCCTGAGCAGATTGTTTTGCTTCAATACCCATTCGCTTCATTTCAGCCATGAGTTGAGCTATTTGCAATTTAGTAGCATTGGCTTCTGCCGCTGCGTCAGCACGTTGTTGAGTGCTTGCTTGACGATCCTCAGAACGCAGTCGAGCCGCTTCAGCAGCCTGTTCAAGTTGAGCCTTCTTGAGTTCAGCAGCCTGAGCTAACTGATCCTTTTTCAACTGTAGTGCTTCATTCTCTTGGAATGTCTGCTTTCTCTCAGCCAGTGCAGTAGCGGCCTGCTCCTTCTCCAACTCAGCAGCCTTCTGTCCCAGCAAGTAAGCAGACTTCTGATTACCCACATCAAGCATCTTCTTGGCAGCAGCACGAAGACCTTCAGGAGTCTGAAGATCAGCACCCTGCATGGCACCCTGCATCTGAGCAGCCTGTTGCTGCATGGGATTTACTAGACCAAGGGCAGGGGCAACAGCATTCACCAGTCCAGAACCTGCACGACCGGTGTAATAGGCAGCACGTTCCCACGGGTTGAGTTTAGCAGTCATCAATGCAGACTGATCTTGCTGTTGCAACATCTGCTGTTGCAACTGGTCAGGAGTAGGGCCGAAAAGACCGTCTAAAGTATCCGTTGCCATTACAGTGCCTTTCCTGTCATTGGGTCGTACTTGTAACTACTCAATGCAGTGGCACCTTGACCCAGTAGATTAGCCCACGGTGAATAAGCATTGGCAGGGGCCATTGTATTCGCAGCACTTGTCATACCGCTAGCCAGTAGATTACCAGCGTTAGCATTAGCCGAACTAGTCGTACCACCTAAACTAATACCTTGTGTCAGAGCATTCTGTCCAAGACCTTCAACAGTCTGAGCACCACCCAAAGCAGTCTTATACGGGTTGAATGCATTGACCTGAGTGTTATACATACCGGACAATAGATCACCACCAGTACCTACGAGTCCTGCGCCGAACTTAGCGTAGTCCATACCACCTTGCGTAGCATTAACGGCAAGTTGATTGTTCTGTTGGAGTTGTGCGTTATAGAGAGCTTGCAGTTGTGGATTAGCAGCACCCATACCACCTACTCCACCACCGATAGCAAACCCGCCACGACCTTGAGCCTGCATTTGAGCTTGTAGTTGGGCTAGATCATCAGCCCGACCCGGCTCCAAGAGCTTCATCTGATCTTGGTAATACTTCTGAGCCTGAGCTTGTGGATCTGTTGCCAGATACTGATTGCCCAAGGTCATAGCACGTTGAGCAGCATCACTCATGGGTGCAGTAGCAGCTTGAGATTGCTGGAACTGATTCAACAGTCCACCGGACTGAGCGATCAACGCATCACGTTGCGCCTTCATCTCAGGACTCAGGTTGTAACCGGCAGAAGTCAAATTCCCGTTAGCATCATATCCAAACTGAGATGACCCAAATCCGGTGGTGACACCTACAGGTTTGAATTTGGCAGCATCTGCGGCGATCTGAGCAGCACGAATCTGTGCGTCAGCTTGGGTTTGGGCTGCTTGTCGCGCAGCATCTGCTTGAGCTTGACCGGCGAGAGCATTCAAACCAGCAGACCACATTTGACTTTGATTCATACCATTCAAAGCGGAACCAATAGAACCCATACCGGATGCCAAGCCAGATCCTAAAGATGATCCTAAGTTACCAAAACCGGATGCCAAGCCAGATCCTAAAGATGACCCGAAGTTACCAAGTCCTGAAAATAAACCGTTTCCGAAGTTACCAAGACCAGAAGACAAAGAACTACCGAATCCCGAAAGTCCTGTTCCAACAGAATCAGCCAAGCCGGAAATACCGGAACCCAGATTACTGAATAGACTAGACCAAGGGTAAGCATTAGCTCCACCACCTAGTGCAGTAGTACCGTAACCGGCTGCGTTGGTCATAGCTTCAATTTGTGCAGGAGTCATAGTGCCAAGCATTCCTGTTTGACCGCTACCCAGAGCGCCCGGTAAATATGCATCACCGGTCATTGATGTAGCAGGGGTAGCAGAACCTGAAAATAAACCATCAAACCCACCCGCACCGCCATACATCGCAGTCGCTCCCAACGCGAACTTGGCAAAGTTGGGATCACTCAAAGCATCAGAAATGCTGGAACCTAAGTTTTGCTGAGTAGACTGAATACCTTGGGTAATAGGGCTAAATAGACCACCTAGCCAACCGCCGCTACTGCCATTTGGATCATATGGGGCTTGCCAACCCCAAACTTCATTATTTTGACTTCCAACCGTATGCGGTGCCCATGTCCAGCCAGCAGCAGGAGCTTCCCCTACAGGGACAGAAGGATCTGTATAGATAATTGGTTCAAATGGGTTTTGTTCCATGACTTATTCCTGTAGAAACGCTGGAATCTTAGATGGTCTTCCACGCTTCATTTGCTTCGGCATTTCCTTGACCGATTCTTCAACAACCGGAGTCACATCAGAAATTTCACGATAACCTTCATGCTTACGCAGTCCGGCAATATCATTCTCATTGGTAAACGAGACACGATTACCCGAGCGAACGCACTGAAATGTTACTTTAGTCATAAAAGAAACCCCACCGAAGTGGGGTATCCGGTTAATTACCAGAGGGGTCGAGCTACCATGACCTTCCAAGTGGAAGATGCAAGGTCGAGTGCAGATGCTGCGTTCAGGTTACTCAGACGGATAGTCAGAGTATTAGCGGCAGAAATGTACACATTCACATCAGCGTCAACGGTCAAGCTGACACCGGGTGCAAAACCCACAACCATGTCGCCCAGTGCAACACCGGGGACAGTCAGAGTACCCGTATCTTCAGCACCAGCGGCGACAGAAGAAGGGTCCACGGTTGCAGTGACAAACCACATTTCGCTGAATGCGCCTTGCAGTTGCTTATTACCCTGTTCTACCCGGGTAACGGTCGAAGTTGTGAACGCCATAATTTAGTTCCTCACTTTTTCATAGGGAGTTTAGGCATCTGCTTACGGTCCATCAGTTCCTCTTTCTTGGAACCTTCTTTTCCGTAACCCTTAGCCTCTTTGTCCATCTTGGACGATTCCCACTTTTGAGGGTGAGATGAGTGTTTGCTTGGGATCATTTTGAGCTTTCAAAATAGGGGACCGAAGTCCCCTAAGTCAAAGAAAGTTTTAAGCCGGAACTATCGAAGCTACTGCCGCATAGTCACGCAATTCTTTCGTACCGTAAATGGTATCGGAAGTAACCAGAGTACCGAGGTACTCTTGTTTGTACTGCGACTGGGTGCGAATGTCTTGCTGGGTAGCCAGAGCAAACGCATCCTTGTGCAGCATCAAGCAAGCGCGATACTTGGTATCGGTGGGGCTGGAAGTAGACCAGTCAACAGTGTTACCCAGTTCATCCACGTATGCTGCACCGGTAGGTGCAGTAGCCGAGAAGGTCACGGACTGAGTGGAGGTGATGCTGTTAACGTGGATGAACGGGCAGTTGGTGGAGGTATAAACTTCCACACCGTACAGGTTGCCCAAACGACCGGTCTTCAGAGTCTCACCGTCACCCTTGAACGCCTGCTCAGTGAAACGTGCGATACCGCGCAGAACAGCAGCTTCCACCGGGGGAATCACAAAGCTCAGTTCGTCGCTGTTCATGTCAGCGTCTTCCAGAGTCTGGATCATGCGACGGATACCAGCGTCGGTCAGAGCAGTGCCGTTACCGGGAGTAGCACCCGAGAACTTGGTCACACCGTCACCACCGATAACTGCCTGCTCATAGGAGTTGGTAGCACCGGAGATGTTACCGCCTTGAACACCAGCGCCCAACAGGTGCAGGTCACGGTCAATGCGCTTTGCCAGAGCATAACCAGCGTCATCAGTGTAGAACTGACGCATGGATTGCAGAGCTTGCATAGCAGCAATGTCTTCATACAGTTTGCTGTATTCAAAGTGACGGTTGATCAGGACTTGGACTTCAGAAGCCGTGTCAGCGATCAGCGTAACTTGAGTGGAAGCAGCCTTAGCCGAAGCGTCACCACGTGCAGGCACCGGAATGTGCAGCGTGTCGCCCTTCTTACCCTTGAAGGAAATAGCGGTAACGAGGTTACCCAGAACCAACTTCTGCTTATACGCGGCAAGCGTTTCATCAGACCACAGTTGGGGAATAAACTTAGCACTGGTGGTAGTCGTGCTGTGATTGGTACCAAGACCCATGATTAACTCCTAAAAGATTTACTTAATCCGACCTTCAGCGTACGCGGACATTATGTCGTCCTGCATGGATGCGTATTTCTGAGGATCACGCATTTTCAAACGGATGAGGTCTACTCGACGGTAAACCTTTTTGGTACTCTCACCTGACCCACCGGTATCAACTGCTACCTGCTTCAGAGTCGCGTCACGAACAGTATTGTCTACTGCCGCTTCACGCTGCTGTTTCACAGAGCGCAGTTCCTTGTAGGTCGAAAGCAGTTCATTAGCAGCATCAATGTCGTAAGAATCAGCCTGTTGGAACAGTTGCTGACGGACCTTACTAGCGGCAATCCAGTTCCTGAAGTCTTCATTCTGAACGATCTGTTGAACGTCAGGATGGAGTTGACTCAATCGCTGTTTCGCCTGCTCCGCTTGCGCCTGCCGAGCGTACTGCTCTGCTTGTAGCACTCGCGGATTATTTTCAATCTGCTGCCGAATCGCTTCCTGTGGATTCTCAAAAAAATCTACTGGCTTCGCTTCCTCGACTTTTGGCTTCGGTGTCAGTTGTGTCTTGATCAGTTCATCTGCAAGTTTACGGACCTCGCTAACCTCGTTCATGGTGCGTCCAATCAGCTTCTCAGCCTCTTGGTGCATCTTGACAACATCCTCGACACTCTTGCCGCGATATTTCTCGGGTAGCTCAGGTACTGCCTGCTTGGGTTCTTCTTGAATCTGTTGTTCAACAGCTTCTAGTTCACCCATCTCCAAACCATCATTCACATCTTCAAGATCAGCCATACTTCTCTCCGGCCCAAATGGGTTGTCGGTTAATTAAATCCACTGCCTCTAGGGTTGTAGTGGGTCGTACTTCAATTTATATCACAAACTTACTGAGAGTCAAGCCCTCTTTCCCTTAATCCTAGCGTTTTCTTCGCGGATTCGTGCCCAGCGGTCAGCGGCACCAGGGAATGCGCCCGTCACACCCTCAAGCCTGACAGTCGGCATCGCTTGGAGCAGAGTGGCATTACCACCGCATTCGGGGCACTCAATGGTCCTAAACTCACTGTCTACCAGCTTCTCAGTGACCGTTCCACAGTCACCACAGATAAAGTCGTTTATCACCCTCATGCTTCACCTTTGAGTTGTTCATACGCATCTTCACTCATGCGACCAATAGAAAGCATCCAGCGCATCATTGATACTTCTCCCTTACGGAAGTCCAAGGAGTGGGTATCTGAGACAGATGAGAGGGTGTCAGTCGCCTTGAGCATTCCCTCAATGTCCTTCATCAACTCTTTCCATGCATCTGTAGAGCACATCGAGAGTCGGTCTTCATAATATTTTTGAAGTATCAGATCCATGTTGTTCCGTTCCAATATTTAAGTGGTTTTGTCACCCAAGTAGACCCATTCCATTCCTTCAGAGTCTTCGGCACCCATGCTATACCGTTCCAGTATTTTAGTCGTGAAGTAGGAGTACCGAAAGGTGTATATGTAAGAGTCGCATTTTTACCGGTAATCTGATAACTTCCTGCTGAAGCAGTCAAGACTCTCGATACAAACAGCGATGCGTTACCACCCGTTAAAGAGTAGCTCCCCGCAAGACCTGTTAGGAAGTATGCAGTACCTCCAGTGGTTTTCGTAAGGGTAGCTGATCCTCCGTTTAGCGAATAACTACCCGCAGACGCAGTTATCTGCCTAGCAACCTTGAGAGTAGCAGACCCACCAGTGAGGGAATAGCTTCCGGCAGAAGCCGTGAGGTTATAACCACGCTTCAGAGTAGCGGCAACACCGGTGAGGTTATAAGTACCGGCTAAAGCTGTAAGGGTATACCCTCGCTTTAGTATTGCAGTATTACCCGTTAAGGTGTAAGTACCTGCACTAGCGGTTAGATTTCTACCTACTTTGAGAGTAGCTGTACCACCGGTTAGCGAGTAGGAACCCGCTAGACCAGTTAATGTGTAATTGACACCCCCACCACCGCCACTCGGTATGAGGGCAAGCAGCAGGGACATTCAACTTACTCCCAGTAGCCGTTGATTCCGATCATGCAATCTGCCGAGCCTGCAGTTACCGCAGCAGTCACAGCAATCGTGCGCATACCAATCGACAACACCTCACCCGGATTCACAACAAGAGGCGTGGGGAATGTGTACTGGTGGTCACCAACGTCTGTACTCACAACACCTAATGCAGCAGTAGCAGCAAGCGTTTGTACCAATGACAGCGGGACAAAGCGAGGTGCCCGCTGTGCAACAGCCGTTGTACCGTCAGCGTCAGTAGTAGCAAGAGAAACAGCAGTTGAGCCAATCGTTGCAAACCATGCCGCAGTGAAGCCTCCACCAGTGAGCGCCGTGGTCACAATCATGGGGCTGATAGTGATACCAGTGCAATAGAACACCCGAGCGTTTGTCGCCTGACCTGCAACAGTCGGGTAAGCAGGATTTGTGTACGCAGTCCACAGAATGTTGGTGGACAAGGTAATCGTCACACCAGTCAAGGTATTACGAACCAAGCCACCCATGGAGGTCGTCGCCAAGGCCGCAGCGGTGTTAGAACCTACCGCGCCCGTAGGGGCCGTTCCAGATGCAGGAACCAAGTGCGTAGCAGTAGAAGCACCCAAATCCGGCTGGAAGTGGTACGAACTGTTACCCATTGCCGCTTTGATATACGAGAAAGGCAGCGTGTCATTGCCACCCACACGGCGGATTGATACCTCACCAATGTCGAATACAGGCGCAAGAGTAGGAGCCACACCACCGTTAAACAGTCGTGCAATGAATGGCAGGCTTACTGCTTTCGTAGTTGCCCACACCGCAGGATCACGTGCAATCGTTGCAACCCATACACCATTCACATAGAAGTACACCTCAGACTCAAGCACCAGCAACTCATACTCACGGGTCACGTTGTCAGAGTAAGGCACATTGCCGTTAATGTTCACTGTCTGCTCAGTCGCCACGCCACCAGCGGAAGTTCCAAGAACAGCCTGCAAGCCTGCCGCCGTTGTCCAGCGGAAGCCGATGAATTCATTCATTGCAGCAGCCTGACCAGCAGCAAAAGCGTAATAGCCTAGTCCAATGTCGCACTGTTTATTACTAACCGTTGCATTTGTATGGCGCACATACATGCGAACCCGCAATTCAACAGACTCTTCCAAGTTGAATGTGCGGTTTGAGTAAACGGCAATGCCAGTGTTGATCGTCGTGACCGCACCACCATTCAAACGCAGAAAGCCGTTCTGCTGAATCTTGGTCATGGTCGTGGCGTTTGTGCCAATCGAGTTTGCCCAGTTGGTCGCAGCACTGTTCCACTGCTTTTCCCACACCTGATACGACTGAGCAACATAGGCGTGACCTTCATCACTGATAACCAAGTCGCGCATATCACCCGTTGCGGCCTGTGCTGTCAGGCGTGTGAACCCTGCTTGCGTGTTGGTTGTCGGAAGGTTAACCTTCAGGTTGTTGTTTGCGTCAGCCTCTACCTTATTTCCAGTAGTTCCACCGACGATTGCGGTATCCATTGCCATAACTTACTCCTTAGTCCGACCATACCCAACGAACCGTCCAAGTACCTTGTAACTTGTCTCGTGCTCGCGCATAAATTGTGAATCCTGTTCCCGCAGTAGGTGTACCGCAAGTGAGAGCCATGAATAATGGAACATACTTGTGATCTGCTGCGGTGTGGCTTGTGGATGTGTCGTCACCCATGAACCACGCCTCTACCTTACTTGTGGCGCTGATCGTCACCTGACCGATAACAGCAACGGATGTTTCAGTCTTTCCAGGGAAAGCTCCGAAGTCAATCGTCGCAGTGCCAGTTCCATTAGCCATTATGCTGCCGTGAAGACGTTACCACTAAAAGTAAAAGTAAAAGTATCACCACTAGCAAGTGTCACAGGTGCACCATAATCCCACTGCGCTACGGGAACGCCTGTGGTTGTATCTACCAGAATTGCGTATTGGAATGGTCCAACTGCACCCGAAGCAGTCCATGCAGCCGGATTACCTAACGTGAAGGTGTATGTCCCTGCCGATTGCGCTGCAGTCGTGACCGTGCAAGCATTACCACCAGCGGTATAGCCATTACCAGTAGCCAAATCATCAGTACCTGCAACAAAGCTAGCCTTAGCAACAGCACTAGCATTTGATAAGGCAATCTTCCAAGTATCTGATCCAACATTGATACCTTCTAGCAAAGGCTCAATTGCGGCTGTGCATTTCGTATAAGCTACTGTAGGCATGAATTAACCTCAAGTTATGTCATACCACAAGTCATTGACTGACGGGTTCGACGGTGCTGTGGATGATACTACGATCTGAAAATTTGCCAACTGTTTCGAGTGGAAGTAGCTATTTTTAGCTACTTGTTGCACGATTTCACCGGCATCTATGATGTTTCCGTCGGAGAGCTTTAGGACAAGGTTTCCATCAAGAGCGACTTCGGCATCGACAACGGAAATCCCTTTCGGTCCCGCAGGTCCCATTTTTCCAGGGTCACCTTTATCACCCTTCGGGCCTGCAATGGTACTGTCTTTTCCGTCCTTACCGTCACGCCCGTCCTTACCCGCTGGTCCTTGCTCTCCACGATCACCTTTATCACCCTTCTGAAGTTGTCGAGCCTCTAATTCAGTCACCCGAGAGTCGAATTTGTCCAGAAGTTTACCCAAGAACATCCCCACACCGGTCAGTTTGACCGATGGGTCTACTGCCGGAGTAATGAGTTTCTTGAGTGTTTCGGAGATCATTTGCTTCCTTAAGCACCCTCGGTGCCGGTATGGGTGTGGCGGGATGGGGTTATGGACGTATCAGCAAATTGCCATACGCGGTTGCAATGTCCTGATAACCAGCCGCATTCGGGTGCAGTGCGTCAAACATCAGCCCGTTTGTGTTGTTGGAAACGTAGGTGCCCATGCGCGTGTTTAGGTCAACAACAGGAATTCCACTGCTTGCACAAAAGTTTGTAATGGCAAGCCAATACGCATTCACAACCGCAGCGGTGCGAATAGCAGTTGTTTGAGTTGGCTGAGTAGTGGCAACAATTACATCCGTGCCAGCAGACCTTGCGCTAGAAACTAATGCAGAAAGTGCTGTGATGTAAGACGAATCAGATACGCTGGCTCCAATGTCGTTGATGGACATGTTAATAAGCACCACGTCATACAGATCAGATGCGAATGCATTGGTCGTGAATGGCTGAATTACGTTCAACTGCTCACCGTAGATGCCCAGATTGAAGATATTGACTGACGGGGTTGTCGAGTCGTAGCACCACACGCCGCGAATCACCGGAGTTCCACTCGTCTGAGTGAAGATCAGAGACGTAGCCGCCTTAGCAATCGTGATTGTCTGTTTGCCGAAAGAGAATGCGTTGCCGGAGTTGGTCGTGGTGACGGTAGAGCCACCCGTGATAGCTCCGGCATTGCCTAGCGACATGGTTGCAACGCCGGTTGCCCCATTTTCATAATAGATTACCGCTGTGTCCCACGAGTTTTCGGGTGTGAACGTAAGCGTATCGCTTGCAGCTTTTAGTTGGAAGTAGATTCCACCAAGTGAGCGATATGCGCCATTTGGATAGATACCAGTTGTTCCTGTAAACGCAACTCGCGGGTCATAGGATGGGTATCCGGTGAGCGAACCACCAACATTGAAATACCCTTGATCGCCCATAAAGCTATCCGCACGGGCGGCAATACCTAGCTGAGTGAACTGACCCACAAGCTGACGCGCAACGCATTTAGGTCTTGCGTTTGTTGTGTTAGTAGTCCCGCCCGTACCAGCACCAGCGCCCATAGTGGTGCTGTCCCCAATGATCCCGAGCTTTAGCTGACCGTCAATGCCGTTTGTGCCTGTGGTAAGACCTGCGCGAATCTTTGCCAACTTTGCCCTGTACAGAGGCAGTTGAGCCGCTACTTGGGCATTTTGTGCAAACCCAATCACACCCCCACCCGGCCCCACCAAGCCTGTGACGTTGCCGCTGGTATCTGTGGAGTAGGTGGCACCGAAGTTGTTAATACCCGACTTCTTGTATCCACGAACAGTTAGACGATCAGCTTTGGAAAGCTCACCTTCGACATGGTATGTAGCAGAACCACCGGATGCTGTTAGTTTTACCCATGTATCTGCAAGTTCTTCATCTGCACGAACAGCGGTGAAGCCCGTATAGGAGCCAGCAGTGATCCAAGTCGCAGTACCGGCGGCAATATCTGTAGTTGTACCGGTGGTGTACTGGAGTGTGACTGTCGAGGAACCCGCCTCAATCAGCACCCAACCATCTGGATTTACGAGGAAAGGGTCAGTCGTAGACCCAGAAGTTAGGGTGATTGGTGCTTGCATCTCAGTTCCTTATGCGTTTGATGCGGTTTTCAGGTAATCCGCTTCAGATTGCTTCTTGTCATGCATCTGCGCCATTGCAATACGTTCATTGGAAGCAATATCTTCAGCTTTCAAGTGTAAATCCTTCTCCTTGAGCATCAGATCAGCAATCTGAGCACGTTTTTGAAAATCGGATTCCTCTTGACCATTGGTGAGATTATTACTCAAAGCCGCTACCAATTTAGCCTGGGCCAACTGAGGTGTAACCTGAGCTTCAGCCTGCACTTTGGCAGCTTCCGCTTGGGTCTTCTGAACCTGAGCCTGCTTCAGAGCATCATCAAGCATCACAGCCTGCTGCTGGACCTGTTGAGCTTGTGGGTCGGGTTGTGCAGCCTTCTGCAACTGGACCAACATTTCCTCACGGTTACTCAGAGAGCTATTCTTGATGACCGACTGCATCAGGATCGGAGTCAGAGGCGAGTTAGCGCCCAGAGTCTGGATCAGGAATGCCAACTGCTTCTGCTCATACTCACGCGCCACGATACCCAAAGTGGCTGTGGGGATGAACTTCACATCGACTGCGGGGTAGCGTTGCGGGTCAAACTGCATGAAACGCCATGCAGCCTTGTAGATGAACGGGATCAGGAAGTCCTCTTGGAAGTTCACCAATACCCGCTTGTACTTCTTGATCATGGTGGCAGTCGCCATGTCAATACCACCAGCGTCACGGGACACCTGGGACGGTGCACCCGCAGAGTCAACCGTAGAAGTTGCCATGAGCAGCATACGCTCGAACTCTTTGGAGGTCTGCATCGCCTGACCATCGTTGGTGCCGAACTTGAACGGAAAAATGATCTCGGATGGTGCACCGTTGGTCAGGAATGCCTTACCCGGCTTGACCTCAAACTTCGCACCACGGGGCAACCGTGACGCATCCAGCCCCACCATTGGGGCTACGGTCAGGGCCAGTGCGTCCATGTGGGAGCGCATCGAACCATCGACTGCCGATTGCATATTAAACGCTTTTTCAGCAGTTCCGCGCCCCAACAGGCGACCCGGCACCGTATCAGCTTGGTAGCTCAGGATCGGGCGATCCTGCATCATGTAGGGCGATTCTTCAGCCTTTAAAAGCAGCGAACCATTGGCAATGACCACAATGGCCTCAACCATGTCACGGTAGTCTTCGATCTCACCCTCGTTGAACAGGTCTACCACTTCCTCACCGGCGGTCAGGTACTCACGAGGCACCAAACCGTAGTAAGTGAGCAAAAGTACCTTGTCATCCTCATAATTGCGGGATTCTTGGGTAGGTTCTAGCGATTCATCCTCATAAAGCGAGGAAATATCGACATTTTTGTACTTCCCATCAGCGATACCGGCTGCAATCTTGTGGATAGAGACATATTTCTCGATTGCCACACCCATGCAGTCATTTACATCGGTGCCATTGGGGTCGAATAGGAAGTTCTTCGGGTTAATCGGGTTAATCTTGACAGAAATCCGGTCTTTTTCACCCGTTCCGTAGGCAATCTGACCACCACCCATAGGCACACTCATCGGTTTGTACTGTTTCTCACTTGAAACAACGACTTCCCCGATGCCAGTGCCGTAAATCTCAGCCAGTAGTGCAATTTGGTCGATGCTTTTACGAACTTTATCCTGTGCAAAGTCCTCTTTGAGCTTATTTTTTAACTGCTCAATGTCCAATCTGCCGGATTTATCACCAAGATCATCGTCAATATCAAAGAATTCACCTTGACCAAAGATCGCCTCCATGATCTCAGCGTGTCGAGTCTCAATCGCCTGCTGCGTAGCTGGCGAAATGACTCTGGAACGCTCAGATGCACGGTTGGAGTCCTCGTTGGACCAGATGCCGCGCCAGGTCCGTTCGTAGGTGGCCCATTGGTCAGAGTAATTTTGGTCCCGATAGTCGCGCCACCGATCTGTGTGTGACACAATGAACCCAATAAGCTCTTTCTCAAGCTCAGAAGGCTCAAAATATTCCTTCGGTGTCGGGTCTAGGGTTAGATCAACGATCTCACCACTATTAGAGTAGCCTTCGGTAATGGGCATAGTTAGTCCTACAATTCATGTGAATTGTAGTCTATGTACTATATACCAGCAATCTCGTCAAGAGGAAAGCACTATCAATGTTGGTTGAAACTCATGAAGTTGTTGTTTGGCCTTTTTATAGGCATTATGAGCTTCTTCTTGAGAATCGAACAGTCCAAGGTGCCAGCGTTGGTAGTCTTTCCCTATCTGCGCTCCCCATTTACCTGTCAACTTATGATAGTACGTCCCAAGTTTTCCGTTACGATCTTTGAAATTCTGAAAGTTTTCCTTGTTCGTAGCAAGTCTGAGATTGGCAATACGATTATCGGACTTGACACCATTGATGTGATCCAACTGGTCTTTGGGGAACTCACCATGAACATACAACCACGCGAGTCTATGAGATAGATATCGACGGTTGTCTACCATGATTCGCATATACCCTTTATTTGAGGGTGATCCGGCGCTAGTACCTGCTTTTGTGTTGTTGCAATCAACATTTCTCGTGAATATACCTGTAGCACTATCATAAGTGAACAAGTATTGCAAACGTGCTTGAGTTAGAATCGAAGAAGCCATATTACATCCTTCATATGTAAGAGGTTAGAGGTACACACGTTGGCGCGTGTGTGCTTCGATTATATACCCGAAACTGTATCCAGAGGCTCCCAATCCTCGTCATCACCCAGCTTGGCATAAGTAGTTGTCACTAGGTTAGCTACCAAGGATAGTGAATCTATCAGGTCATCGTGGGACTTCTTGGAAGGGAAGCTGATGTACTCCTTCAAGAACTGGTCCCACTTCTCTCTGGAGTTCAGGGTTATGCGTCCATGCTCGAACAGACCCTGGAGGTTGTACGTTATCCGGTTCTCCTTGGACCCACTGATCTGAATCTGCTCGATGTGAGCGTAGACGTGGTTCTTACGCATCAGGTCGGTCAGGTAGGGCATCAGTGCTCTGGCAAGTGACCCACGCTCCACACCGACCATCATGGGTCGATGCGTTCTGATCGCCATCAGTATCCTGACCGCTGTCTCCCTGACATCCCAGCGTCCGTAGTCGATCTTCTTCACGAACCACTTACCATCGTCACTCACCGTGACCACAGCTATCGCGGTGTTGTCGAGGTGCTTCTTCTTACTGCTGTCTGCTACTGACTCAAACCCGGCCGGGTCAACGGCTATGAAGGTCGTACCATCAGCAGGTGCATGTTCTCCGTACAGCAGCCATGACTCCTTGAAGATGTTCTCACCCATCGTGTCAAACGAGGCCATGTACTCCTGCTGGAAGTGAGCAGTGCTGAGTGTCTTACGAGCAGCAGCGATCTCCTTCGGATCGATAAGCTCGTTGTCTAGCGTGGTGAAGTGCCATGATCTCCACTCAGGATCACCACCCAGTCCCAACTCGTACTGGTCACGAAACTCACTCTCACCCGGCTCAGGCGTACCAATGATCAGTGCCGTACCCTTCAAGTCAGACAGTGCGGGTCGGATGATCAGGGGCCACACGTTCAACTTGAAGTCTTTACTTTCATCTGTCACCACATGGAACAGCTTGAACCCTCGCAGCGCATCGGGGTTGTCCGAGCCGCGTATGCGCAGCTTCACACCATTGACCAGTGTGATCTCCCCATCGTTGATGTTCGCCTTGGCAATCACCGGCTGTGCCAACTGGTTGAGCAAGTCCCACATCAAAGTCTTCGCCATGCCGTACGTGGGGGCTACGTATAGAACGGTGGCATCGGTATGTACGCACTCCAGTCCCTTGACGATCATATCGATCGCTGAGAACCGTGTCTTACCACACCGACGACCAGCTACGACCACTTTGAACCGGGTCTTGTCAGTCATCACCTCACGTTGCCAGCGAAGGAGTCGAAAGTCGAGCGTACTCATTTGATCTCCACATCACTGATACTCACTCGTCCCATATCGGGGCCAGTAAGAACACCACTATCGCCAACCACATCCACCACGGCATAAGGACTCTCCACTTGACCAATGTTGATCGTGATCGGCTGGTTCCCCGAGTTACCAACGATCCCCACTTCTTTACCATAGCGTTTAGGCGACCAAGCTGCCGCCACCTTCAGTGAGGTGTCCACGATCAGCTTGTCACGGTTCACATCGTTCATGGAGTCTGTGCCGTTTGCTGCCTTGATTGCGCTATAGACCAAGAACTCAGCAGCGACCTCCTGAGACTCTTTGAAGCGGCTATAACGCTCCTTGTCTTTCCTGATCCACTTCAAGAAGTCAGCAGCATCAATACCACGTGGATCATCGTCCACTATGTCCTTGAGTGGATGACCAAGGGCAAGTCTATCCAATGAGGCTTCAAAGAAGTTCTCATAGGTCAGTTCACGGAGCGTCATCTCTTGCGTTGTCCGTGGGTACTTAACCAGCGGTGTCGGAGATTGCTCCACTGTGGGGCTGGGTTCTAACCAGCTTGGTACAGGGGTTGGAGTTTCCATGTGTGGAGGATACATGAATCTATTGGGGGAGGGAAGGGTCAAGGGGAGGGTTTCAAAGATTCTTTTGAATCATAAATTTGGGTTTCCTGAGCGGGGATGTGTAGTAAAAATAATTATTAATCCGCGAGCACCCTCCCCCCGCCCCTTTGAATCACGGTCAATCAAGTCAAGTGCAAGTGCTAGTGACTGACTGGTCAGTAAGTAGTAGGGCTGGTGGACCCCTGGCACCGTCTGACATAGTTCAAGCTCCATACTTAATACAGTGTCCATTATGTTAAGTAATTTCGGAATCCTGAATCTAACAATCCGGTGTCTTATGTCTGGATGGATATATCAGACACATGACACCTGGGTCTGTTCTAGTTGCGACAATGGTGCTCAATGAAAGCGTGAGTAATCAGAGAAACAGTGAGAACTCAAACATTTTCAAAGTGGATGTTGCGGTGCAGCAATGGGTCAAAAACGTGTCAAACAATCTTTAAACAGCACTTTGAGAATGTTTGAGAAGTCAAAGATTATTCTGTGCAAGTGCTGCACTTTTCTCCTGGTCTCTTTGAATCCTCAAACATTCCGGGTAAAAAGTGCAGCACCTGTGCTTTCCACGTTGTATGTTTTTAAAACCATTTTCTAAATTTGCACATTTCCAACCCACTCTCCCAATTCCCTAGTGCAGTTGCAGCACTTTTTACAATGAAAAGTTTAATTGACATTTTGTATCAAGAATCCTTTGCAATGCACTGGAAAGCACCAAAGAACATCCTAAACAAAGAATCTTTGATCTTTCTGCATCCTAAATATTGTGTTTCAAAGAATTTGTGATAAGCTCAGCTCGCCTTCGGGCAACGACAAACCTACCGGAGAACTGGAATGCAAACGATCAACATGACTGCTGTGTTCAATAGCATGGATAAGAGATTCGCTGACGCACGTGCAACGATTGCAAAGTACACCGACCAGCAGGTCGAAGAGGCTTCGCGCCTTGCATGGTTCCTACATCGTTGCGACAAAACTAGTTTGCGCCACCTGGAAGACACTGTGCAGCAATTACGCGATCTGTTCAAACCATTGGTTTGATTGCGCTATTCAACTGGAAGACACCACCATGCACTACCTACACCACATCGCCCACTGCGAAGCGTTAAACGCTCGTCCCCTCACCTACAACCAATGGCTACGCATCCGCGCTGCTATGGGCCTTTAAACCCTTCCCTTGACCCTTTGGAGAACTACTATGACCGACAACACTTACAACGGATGGACTAACCGCGCTACATGGTTAGTCAATGTATGGTTTAACCCTGAATCGCGCTCCGATGTGGAGATGGCGCGGGAAACACTCGAAAGCGCTATTGATGATCTACCGGACTTCTTGAAAGACTTTGTAGACACCGACATTAACTGGGATGAACTCTTAGAGCACTTCGAAGATGAAGAAAGCGAGGAATAATCATGCGTAAAATTGAAAAACAGATGATTGATGCCGTTAAAGCTAAGACTACTTGGCATGGCTCCAACACTTCAGTATCCATGCACGTCGATGCTAGGGGGTTTCTTATCCCTAACATTTTCCTACACGGTAACCATATCGCCAGCGTGGAAAACGACGTAGTGCGCGTCAATGAGTACACACTGAAGCACTGGCCTACACTCACCACTAAGTCCCGGCTCCGCGCTCTAGGCGTCAATGTGACAACTAAAGCCGGAGTAACTTACCTTAATGGAAAGGCTATCTAACCATGCGTGACCTATTCGAAGCCCTGCTAGTGGGCTTGATACTGGCAACGCCGTTTATTGTGGAGATTTTTAAGGGGTTGATTAAATGATTACGTTCGAGAATGGGTTAGACATACGCACACATCAACAAAGCGAACCTACAGTGGCACGGTTCCGCGTATCTGGTACTGACTATCGTTATATCGTCATTGGTACAGCATACGGTCACATTCACACTACTGGCGGAGATGTTCGCACATGGCACAGTTATAGCGGTGCACGCCGGTTCGCACGTTCATACAAACCACTTTGAAGGGAATTAATCATGACCAGACAACAGCTAATCGATGCATACATTGAATTCCTAAACAACTATTTGACCTATGCAAAGTATGCAGAAGATCACGGATTGACTGAAAAACAAGCCCACGACCTGCTATCCATTGGCCGGGAGTGCTGGACAACTAACCACCCTGAGGCATGATATGCACTGGATCGGATTTGTATTTTTCTTTTTGATGCTATTTTTGATTGTATTGGAGAATGGATTGTGACTAAACAAGCTTACTTGGCTAAACTGTTGGAACTAATGACACCTGCGGAAATAGCTCTATCGATGAGCTATCCAACTGAGCATATGAGCAAGATTCACATTTTGCTGCATGGTGTGGCACTGCGTCGATTAGGTGTTAAACTCTGACCCGTTAGTTGCTCTTGTCTCCCTACCTAGAGTTGATCCCGCTAGTTAAAAAGCCCCTTCATTGGGGCTTCTTTTTGTCTAATCCGGATACTTTTGCGTATCCATAGTCGCCGGGTCATAGCCCTTGACCAGCTTTCGCGGCACATCATGCCCGCGCATCCGCACTATTGCCGTTGATGCATCCTGTCGCCTTTGCTTGGCCTTGATAATCTCTATGTGGTACTGCTCATTCTGTTTTGCTAGGTTCGGATTGATAGCCCACTGCTTTTTGTCCTTGTGGTCATTGATCAGCGTCACCCACCCAGCGTCTTCCAGTGGCTCCATAGCATCGCATAGAGCCATGTTCGCACTATGACGCGGCATACCCTCCAACTTCCGTTGTGCACTGCGCCTAAGCTCGGATAGCGTCACTGTAGGGGTATTACCCGATAGCTGGATCATACGATCTGCAACCCAGCGTTCTAGTCCATCATCGATCATCCCGGCTGTTTCACCCAGTGCATAGCGATATGCTGGCACCACATAGCTCTTGATCAGTTGTATAACCCTGTTGGTCACACTATGGTTTACAGTCAAGTTATAGGGCGATTCCAGAAGGTGCACCAGTAATATGAGGCGTCCACAAGTGCCTTCCAGCTTACCAAACGCCTGCATATACACTGGATCTGCTTTGAGAATCCTCTCATCCCGCTTGGTCTGCTCATACCATAGCTGGAAATCACGAAACGCTTTATATGCTTCAGAATCAAGTTTGTAGGTCATAGCCGGTAACGCATACAGTTCTCTGATACGCATCTCCCACTGCTGGCGCGTAGAGAACGCATCGGGAATAGGCTCACCACGCTTGGTGAAATTCTCCCGCAGGATAGCCGGTATGAACCGCTGGAGTAGTCCATCGTCTGACATAGAACGCAGTCGGTCTTTGAACACCACTGGCTGGATATTCCCATAGATCGCTACAGCCATATTCTCGGCATAGATCGTGTTCTGCTCACCCACCCGATCCATACTGTATGGGTCAGCCTCATAGGACTTTGTCCAGCATGACCGGTCTTCACCCGAGCGTGGATCGGACAGCTTCTGTACCCATGACTTCATCTCATCCAAGTGACACATCACACCACGAGGACGATCAGCCACTATCCGCACTAACTTCTGACTGGTCACATCGTTCACCACCAGCTTCACATCCACTGGCTTGGTATTAGGTGCTGGTGCGACTGGTGGCAGTACATCGTTATCGAGCTTGCCACTGATGATGCTCTCGGTATTCTGACCAGCAGCCAGGATATAGGCCTTCTTGGACTGCTGGTGGATACTGTCAAGTGCCTCCCACTCCAAGAGCGCACGTTCGAACCGGGGACGATCCTCACGCTCAATCTGGTTGAGCACACCCATCATAGGCCGTGCTCCAGGTGTCTTCTTATCCGCTGGATCGCCAATGGTCATCAACCACAGTACCGGTGGCACCTGATAACCCGGTACAAGCTCCAGGCGTGTACGTGCATCGACTGCTGCACATACTGTTGCCAGCCCCGCGTAGAGTGGTACGAGTGGGTCACAACCGACTGACTCCGATACCTCCAATGCCCTGATGCGCAGAATGTCAGGCCATAGGTGCATATCCATATCAGGCGGGGGGATGCGCATACCCTCCATGAGCTTGACCGGCTCCATCGGTGTCACTGATTTGAACAGTTGCGACACATCAGGAGTAGGTCTGCGGTAGCCGTACTCCACTGCGATGTGGAAGAGACTACCTACTTTGATGCTGTTCGCTGTGTCAACCTTGAGACTCGACCAGACGTTAGCGAAGTCCCTAGGCCCTTGGTACTTGGTCGTGGCAGTCGATGACCACTCGTGCGCCAGTGCCTCAGCCTGATCAAGCTGGTTGACCTGTGTACCCGCGTGGTGCAGGGCCATGAGTGCGGTGAGCCACTGCTCCCGTGAGCAGTCAGCAGGGATGGTGTAGAGTGCTGCGCGTATGTCATCCCACGACGCGTCAACCGTATCCGTGCTGATGTTGCGCTCACTATCCTGCCTAGTCATCTCTTGCCAGAGTGTGAGCAGTTCGGTAGGTAGAACAGGTAGCTTGGTGTAGTGCCCAGCCCCAGCCCAACGGTACGGCCTACCAGTACGGGGATGGTTCAGCGCACTCGGTAGAATGTCCTGAACGGTCAGGCCATTGTTGGTAGCGCATCGCAGTTCAAATGCCACTTGCTTCGACTTGTCAGGCGCTGTGAAGCTGATCTTCTTGGATGGCAGCACCAGCCCCAGCGGAGCACGGTAGAGCAGCTTGGCATGACCGGGGTTACCACTGTCAATCATCACGGCATCAGGTGCTTCGGTCAGTGCCTTGAGGTCGATGCCATGATCGGCCAGGATCGACACTGCTTCGCTCCAATGGTCAATGTCCAAGGCCATCGTACCACTGTACGCATGGGCCAGTCCATAACCCGTAGTGGGGCTGAGTTTGTCAACGCTGGTGATGCAGTTCTCACGCTTGTTCCACCCTGCTGACTTCGGCCCCTTCCCCTCTGTGATCGGTACTAATGCGAACCCTGCTCGGATGTACGACTCATACATGCTGGTCAAAGGGGATACAGAACTTGGCAGTGCGTTCATTTGGTAGTCTCACAGATAAAGCCACAATCGGCAGGCATATCTTCAAACAGTGACATACGACCACGGGTAGGGTCTAGCTCATCAAGGAATACAGGTTTCATGGTCTTTCCTGATCCTTCTTTATTGATAGCGTGATTGATCTGGCGTTCAAGTTGCGCCATGCGTTTGAACTGCTTAGGAAAATCAACTCTGATCTTGTTCCAGTAACCCATTCCACCCTTGACACAACCAATGCAGTTGTTGTTGTTGTTGTATCCAAGGCGGTACATGACAGGCAGTTCAATACCCAGCTTACGGACAAATGAGTAACAGTCACCCTTTGTGATGCCAAGATCCATCAGTGGAAAATAAGCATCAACATCATTGTTGGAATCGATGAATCGATCTACCCGATCCTGTTCTTCAGATGTGTATCCGAAAATTTGAACATCGGTGGGTAGCTGGTATGCCTTACGCATGTCCTTCTTCAAGACCATTGTGCAAGGAGCACCATACTGATTTTTGATGAACCCACGCTTCAAGAAGACACTAATGATGTCTCCATCAAACTGTTCATTGGTGATGATCTTCACAGGTATTCCTGTGACTCTGGAGAAGTCATCCATGAATCGTAAATTGTCCTCATGTTCCTGTCGTACCCTGCAATAAACAGCCTCTCCACGATCATCATTGACTGCCAGATAGGTAGCGTAAGCACTAGCAGCGCCACATGAGAACCATGAGATTAGTCTGCGTTTCTTTTCCATAGAAATTTTTTGAAAAGTTGTTGACAACGGTTTGCAGTGTATTATACTTTGACACAGTTGCAAACAACTTGAAAGGAAATAGATGACAAAACGAGTTGTCTCACCAACCCTATCAGTTCGGGTCAGCGCCGAACTGTATGGCAACTTCAAGAAGAAGTCCACCCGTTACGGTGGGCCTTCAGAAGTGCTAAGGGAGTTAGTCGCTGCTTTTGTAGAAAACCGTTTGACCGTTAGTAAACCCAAGACTGTAAAGGAAACTTTGTATGCCCTCGATTGAATCCAACCTGACCTCTATTGCTGAATCCCTAAAGATCATTGCCACTTATCTGACTACGACACAAAATGTTCAATCCACACCAACTGCTCAAGTCAACACTCCGAGTGCTCCTGCTGCGCCTAGTGCTCCCACTCTTGTCGCTGCTCCTGTGGTCACTGTCAGTCCTGTGGCTGTACAGTCGGTGATGCCGCCTGCACCTGTGTTCACTGATGTAGCTCCGGTAGTAGCTGCTCCGGTAGTAACTGCTGCTGAAGCTCCTGCTGCGTTTCCATCCAAAGAGGTCATGACTGAGTTCGTCATCAACAGCTACCGTAAGCTTGGCCCTGAGAAGGGTGCTCAGATCCAAGGTGTGCTGGAGTCCCTCGGTTACAAGAACATCAACGATGTGGTGCCTGCTCAGTGGGGTGCTCTGAAGGCTGGAATTGAGGCAATCAAATGAGCAGCTATGCTGAAGTTGAAATGAAGGTGATTCAGTGGGCTGAAGCCCGCCAAATCATCCCCAATGCGAAGCCTTACACCCAACTGCTCAAGGCTGTGTCAGAGCTTGGTGAACTGGCTGATGCTGAGATCAAGGGTGATGTAGCAGGTCGCATCGATGCTGTGGGTGATGTACTGGTATGCCTCATCATCTACTGTGCTCTGCATGACCTGAACATGACCTCATGCCTGTATGCAGCATATGACGAGATCAAAGACCGCAAGGGTACGCTGCTACCTAATGGCACGTTTGTAAAGGATGATGTATGAGCACCCATTCCAAACTGTCCCCATCTGCGCGTCACCGCTGGGCTGTATGCCCTGGCAGTGTGCGTGAGGAATCGAAGTACCCTGAGCGTCCGGGTGGCCCTGCTGCTATCGATGGTACACATAGTCATACGCTACTTGAGAAGTGCATCAACGAGTATCACGATGCCAAGACCTACGTGGGCATGATTCTCAAAGACCATGATGGTGAGTTCATGGTGGATGAAGATCGTGCTGAACGTGTGCAGTTCGCTCTTGACTATATTGAAAAGCGTGTAGCTGAACTGGGTCAGGATACCAAGGTCATTGCTGAGAAGCGAGTGAATCCTGAAGCTCTAGTCAAGCGTCCCGATATGTCTGGTACTGTGGACGTTCAGATCATCAGTGATAACACACTGGAGATCATCGACTACAAGGATGGCATGAACCCAGTGGATGCTGCTGGTAATCATCAGATGGAGCAGTACGCTCTTGGTGTGATTGCTGAGATGCATGGACTCCAACCTCTGTATATCCGCATGACCATCATCCAGCCTAAGCTGCGTATGAAGGGCATGAGTGGTATCAGCACCCATACGATCACCCTTGGTCATCTCATGGAGATCAAGAACAAGATGATCGCGGAAGCTGCTGCGACTGATGACCCTAATGCGCCACTCGTGCCGGGTGAGTCACAGTGCAAATACTGTGCTCATAAGGGTGCTTGCTCTGCACTGAGTCAAAAGGCACTAGGCGACTCTGGTATCACGTTCAGTAACTTGGATGTAGCCAAACAAGCTGCTGACAAAGAGCCTACGAGCATGACTGACCAGCAGTTGCGCGAGATCATTGAAGCAGCACCACTCGTGCGTCAGATGATTGAGGCTGCTGAAGCTGAAGCTCTACGCCGACTGCAAGCTGGTGCTGTCATCGATGGCATCAAGGCTGTACGTGGCCGTGGTAGCCGTGCATGGGCTATTGATGATGAGCAAGAGATGGCTGAGAAGCTGAAGAAGTTTGGTATGCCCAAGGATGCGATTTGGGAAACGAAACTCATTTCTGTTGCCAAGGCTGAGAAAGCTGTATGGCAGAAGCGTGATGGCACCAAAGTTCAACTCACTGATCGCCAACTCAAGACATTGAAATCCGAGTACACCAAAATTTCAGAAGGAAAATTAACTATCGCACCTAGATCAGATCCACGCCCCGCTGTTACACTGTCAGCCGCACCGATGTTCCAAGCGATTGAAGCACCTGTGACTCCTGAACTTCCGTCTTTCTTACTTTGAATTGGAGAATCCTAAAATGGCTCAAGAAATCATCTTCGCACAGAGCGTGCAACTGTCCTTCCCTCACATTGTCGAAGCCTACAAAGGCAAGATGGCAGCACCTACCGCTGTTGCCAAGTTCTCGGCAGACTTTATCTTTACACCCGACCATCCTGCACTTAAAGAGTTCATGGCTCGTTACGCTGAATTGGCGCAACAGAAGTGGGCTGAGAACGCTGGTGTTGTGATGCAGATGATCCAATCGGATCGCAAGCTGCGTTGCTTCGGCCCAGGTAGCGAGAAGATCGATAAGAAGACCTTCAAGCCCTATGCTGGCTACGATGGTAACTACTTCATCGCTGCATCGCGTGAGAATGCGCCGCAGATGATCCGTCCTGATGGTTCCCCAGTTGATCCGTCGAACGTGATGGAGTATCAGACATTTGCTCGTAAGATGTATGGTGGCTGTTACGTCAACGTAGCCCTGCGCCCTTGGTTGCAGGATAACTCCTTTGGTCGTGGTATCCGTTGCGACTTTGTAGCGATTCAGTTTGCCAAGGATGGCACACCGTTTGGTGACACTGCTGGCACTCCTGACCTGAGCAATATGTTTGGTGCTGTGGCTGCTCCTGCTGCACCACAAGCTGCTCCTGCATTCGCTATGCCGGGACTCCCTAGATTCATGTAAGTGTTTCGGGGCTGGTGGTACTCATTAATACGGGTACAGCTAAAGTACACCAGCCCCATTTATAACCAGAATCATTCAGTTGAGGGAGAAGTATGCGCGTCATCTATGACCTTGAGACATTTCCAAATGTCTTCACACTAGCCGCAGAACATGCTGACTATCCTCTGAAGTGGTCATTTGAGATTAGCCCTTGGCAAGATGATAGTCGTGCGATTGTAGAGTGGTGCCAGTGGTTAGCCAACCAAGATGCACAGATGGTGGGATTCAATAATGTGGGATTCGATTACCCTGTTTTGCATACCTTGCTTCAGATGGGTAAGGCTACTGCTCCAATCCTTTACAACAAAGCCATGAGCATCATTCAGGCTCAGGACTCTAACCGATTCGCATCCATTGTGTACCCAAGTGATCGTTATGTGGATCAGATTGATCTATTCAAGATTGCACACTTTGACAACAAGGCTCGGGCTACCAGTTTAAAGGCTCTTGAGTTTGTGATGAAGATGGACAACATTGAAGACCTACCTTTCCCAGTGGGTACGTTTCTCACACAAGAGCAGACCAATATTCTCAAGCAATACAACGCACACGATGTAACTGCCACCAAGATGTTCTATCACAAGATGACAGAACAGATTGACTTTCGTACTGCACTGACCGAGAAGCATGGTAGAGATTTTTTAAATCACAACGATGTGAAGATCGGTAAAGAGATTTTCCAGATGGAGCTAGAGAAGGTGGGAGTGCAGTGCTACAAGTACGGCCCCAATGGTCGTGAACCAATGCAGACCAAACGACCATCTATCCGACTCGCTGACTGCATCCCATCGTTCATTAACTTTGAGTACGATGAGTTTGATCGAGTACATCAGTATCTCAAGTCCCAAGTCATCACTGAAACAAAGGGAGTGTTCAATGATCTGTCTGCCAACATACGTGGTCTTGATTTTGTTTTCGGCACTGGTGGTATCCATGCTTCTGTAGAGAATCAAGTCTTTGAAGCCACTGAGGATCACATGATCCTCGACCTTGATGTGACTTCACTGTACCCATCCATTGCCATTGAACAGGGCTACTATCCAGAACATCTTGGACCTACGTTTGTGGACATATACCGTAAGCTGCGTGAGCAACGAGTGAGCTACAAGAAAGGTACTGCCGAGAATGCCATGCTCAAACTGGCCTTGAATGGTACGTACGGGGCTAGTAACGATCAGTTCAGCGTCTTTTACGATCCACAGTTCACCATGAAGATCACACTCTCAGGTCAACTGATGATCGCTATGCTGGTGGAGAAGCTGCTGGGTATCTTTGGACTCAGGATCATCCAGGCTAATACGGACGGTATTACGGTCTATGCTCATCGTGCTAGACGTATGGAGATCCAGTTGGTATGCGATGCTTGGGAGAGCTTGACTAAGCTCCAGCTTGAGTCAGTTGAGTACAAGAAGATGGCGATACGTGATGTGAACAACTACATCGCTGTGAAGCTTGATGGCACTACCAAGCTCAAGGGCGATTATGAGTGGGATCGTGAGATGCACCAGAACCACAGCGCCCTGGTCGTACCGAAGGTGGCAGAGCAGGTTCTTGTGCGTGGTGTACCGATCCGTGAGACAGTGATGAACTGGCCTGATAAGTATGACTTCTTTCTGCGTATCAAAGTACCACGTAGCAGTCACCTGAAGTGGGGTGGTAGGCAGGTGCAGAACACCACTCGCTACTACGTGAGCACTGCTGGTGCCGAACTGGTGAAGGTCATGCCACCACTTGCTAAGAACCCTGAGAAGTGGCGTGAGTTTGCAGTAGAGAAGGGTTGGACGGTTCAGGTGTGTAACGACATACGTGATGCGTTTGAACCAATCAACTATGAGTATTACATCAACGAAGTGGAGAAGCTGACGCTTGCAATGAAATGAAACCTAACGCATTTACTATTCCTGAAAAATCCAGCGTCACAACTGATAAGCGAATGTTCCCTAAAGTGATTCATAAGCGCCCTGAGAAACAGAATCCGATCACGTTACCCAATAGCAGCAAGTACTTACCTTTGAAGTGGATGGAGAAAGCTAAATGAGCGCACTAGATAAGCAAGTGGCTGGTGATCATTACAAAGACCAAGCAATACAACCAGTTGAGTATATCCATGCTAATGCTATTGGGTATTTTGAAGGGAACGTAATCAAGTATGTTTCCCGCTGGCGCAAGAAGAATGGAATTGCTGATCTTGAGAAAGCTAAACACTACATTGAGTTACTGATTGAATTGGAGACACGAAATGCTGGAAAAAGAGATTGAGAAATCAGTTAAACGGTATGCTGAATCTAAAGGTTGGTTGACTCGTAAGTGGACTTCACCGGGTCATATGTTCGTACCTGACCAGATATTCATTACCCCTAGTGGTCGAGTAATTTTTGTTGAGTTCAAAGCTGAAGGTAAGAAACCCACATCGGGTCAGATTCGTGAGCATATCAAGCTCCAGAATCAAGGCTGTCGTGTGCATGTGATTGACTCAATTCAGATGGGTCGGGAGATGGTAGATGCTTACTCCTAGCCAACTCCATGACTATCAAAAGAGAGCAGTTGAGTTCCAGTGCTCTCATCCTGAGACTGCCCTTTGGCTTGATCCGGGCTTGGGGAAGACTGCTACTACGCTCACCAGTGCAGCACACCTGCTCAACACCGGCTTTCTACATGGTGTGCTTGTAGTAGCACCGATCCGTGTATGCCGACTCGTATGGGCACAAGAAGCAAAGAAGTGGAAACACCTTCAGCATCTCAAGTTCATGCTGATGACAGGTAGCAGGGATCAGCGTACCCGCGCTCTCTTGAAGGAAGGTACACACATCTGGATAGTGAACTACGAGAACCTTGGTTGGCTTGCTGAGACTCTGCATACCTACTTCATCTCCAAGGGTCGCCCACTTCCCTTCGATGGATTGGTATGGGATGAGATCAGCAAGTGCAAGAATAGCACCACGCAACGTGTGAAGTCTGTTCGCAAGATCCTACCCCACTTCAAGTGGAAGACAGGACTCACCGGTACACCTGCATCCAATGGCTACAAAGACCTACATGGGCAGTTTTTAGTGCTTGATGAGGGTAAGCGTCTAGGCACCAGCAAAACGGCCTTCAGAACCCGTTTCTACAAGAAGGTGGGACCATACAAAGAAGTGGCCTACGAAGACACTGAGACAACCATCAAGAACCTCATTGGTGACATGACCATTGAGATGAGTGCTGCTGACTATCTCAAGATGCCTGACCTCATTGTCAATAATGTGGTGGTTGAGTTCGATGACGTGACCCGAGCACGGTATGAGAAGATGGAGAAGGAGTTCTTCTTGAAGCTCGATAGTGGTGCTGAGAAAGAGATGTTCAACCAAGCATCACTGATGAACGCATGTCTTCAGTTCTCCAATGGTGCGATCTACCCAGTAGCTGGACTGCCACTGTGGGAGCCGATACACACCCTCAAGCTGGAAGCTCTTGAGGACATTATCGAAGAGGCTGCTGGCAAGCCGGTGCTCTGCTGGTATGCGTACCGTAGTGACGCACAGCGCATCATGGAGAAGTTCAAGGATCTGAACCCCATCAACCTGACTGAGTGTAAGAGTCAACACGCGTTAGATATGGCTATGCACCGCTGGAAGACTGGTGACTGCCAACTGATGATCAGTCATCCATTGAGCGCAGGACATGGCATCGATGGACTTCAGAAGGCAGGACACACGATGGTGTGGTTCGGACTCACATGGAGCCTAGATAGCTATGACCAAGCGGTAGCTCGCCTGCATCGCCAGGGGCAGGGTCAACCGGTCATCTGTCACCGTATTCTGACCAAGGACACACTTGATCAAGCCCAGGCTGAAGCACTTGACACCAAGGCTGCTGATCAGACTGCTCTGCGCAACGCTGTGAAAAATTATCGTGAGAACAAGAAAAAAGTTCTTGAAGTTCTCAATTAATGAGTTATACTTCAAACACTTTTTAAGGAGTTCAAATGAAATCTGTAATGACCGATGACGAGCTAGATGCAGCGATTGCCAACTGGCAAGTGCTCAACAAGACCATTGCACGTATGAGCGAGATGGATGTGAAGAATGCATTGAATCGTGAACTGGTTGGTAATCGACGCAAGGATGTTACCAAGCGTCTTCACCAACGGTTCTGTATTCTGCGCAATTCGCGTGAGCGTGACGAGTTGATGAAGTCTCTTGAAGATACACCGGTCTTCTTGAAGCCAGCACTGAAGTTCTAAACACAAGGAGAAACGCAAATGATCCAATACCAGAATATCTCAGATCCCGTTGAACAATTAGATTTTGAAGACCGCATTGTGACCATTGCCAACGGTGATACGCACTGGGTCAAGCACTTCTATTTCATGCAACGGAAGGAACAGAAATGACCACGCAAGAAGCAATCGTAGGTGTAGCCATAATCGCCGCCGCAGTTGCACTGGTTGTAACGGACAACGCTGTGTGGCTAATCTTGCTGCCCCTCATCTTTGGAGCGATGCAATGACCACACCAGACGAACCACAAACGCCAGCGCAGAGTATGGTTTCCATCATGCTTTCTGCCGCAATCCAATCGCAAAAGGAGCAGACATGACACCAATTACAGACACCGACAACCTACCTCCGCTGCGCTTGGGCTGTGTGCAACAGTTCGCCGCTCATAAGCATGAAAGCGTTGGTGAAATCATGCACATGGTTCGCGGCAGGATTGCGCGTGAACTTGCAGAGAAGATTGTGAGAGAGGACAAGTTCTTTGAACTGCATGTTGACAAGAATGGCTACGGCACTATGCGTACAGACATCATTGTGCTGACACAGCAAGAGTATGCGGACTTTGCACGGGAGAAGTTCAAGCAAGGTTTGCAACATGCACAAGGCTTTATGCCGCAGTGGGAGAAGTGAAATGAACACACTAGACCAAGCCCGCGCCGTGGCACAGCGGCTGCGCAAGAACGGAGAAGGATGCACCTGCATGGCTTACGGCCCAACTGAATGCGCTTGCGGCGCTGAATGGGGGCACGACTACACAGACCAAGGGGCAGTCACCATCGACGCACTGGTGGCAGAAGTGGAGAGGCTTACCAAGATTAACTCTGATTTGTGTCGTGTGCACAACGAGCGGTTGATTGATACTGCTGTGTTGGAATCCAAGCTGTCTGACGCAGAGATTCAAATCCATGCATCTATGTCTACTTGCAACCACTTTCATAAATTGCTTGGAGAGAAAGACGCAACCCTCGTTACCTTACTCGATGTTACGGAAGAACTACTCGACGCTGTACCGCCGCTGTGGCAGTGCGCTGAACGCGCTCGTGACGTGATCGAAGTAATTAAAGGAGAACAAACATGATTGAACAAGCAAAAGCAGTGGCACAGCGGCTGCTCACTGACGCAGAAATATCGACGCTGGGCAACAAGACCGGCAACTGGATGCATTTCGCCCGCGCCATCGAAGCCGCTGTGATTGAGAGGCTGGGCAATGTTGAAAACCGGAACACAGAAACACATGAGCACCTAAGTACTCTGATTGGATTGTGGCTTGGTGCGCGTGAACGTGGTGACTACAAGTACCAAGATGGAAGCGTGGTGGACAAGGCT
>Ga0228698_1000328_pt1 | contig 40209 bp, 44 predicted proteins | sample McNCre117_Aug_MG_FD_178015 | JGI IMG/M metagenome (GOLD analysis project Ga0228698, IMG submission 178015) | Freshwater microbial communities from McNutts Creek, Athens, Georgia, United States - 1-17_Aug_MG | ecosystem: Environmental > Aquatic > Freshwater > Creek | place: USA: Georgia... | reverse complement strand
CCCCTGTGGGGCCTGCTGATCGAAATGGCAGCCGGTGTGCTGGCGGGGGGCTTGGTGTACGGCGGCGTTGCGAGCGTGCATCGCCTGGCGCGTATCTGGCGCCGCTCCGAGGGCTGAAATGGGAGAAGCACAGACCCTAGCCAAGCCGGGTGGTGCAATGGTTTCGGGCTTGGTATGTGCACTGTTGGGCTCGATTGCATTCAGTGGCAAAGCAATCATCGTGAAACTGGCTTACCGCTACGGGGTTGACGCAGTAACCCTCATTATGTTGCGCATGTTATTTGCGTTGCCGTTTTTTCTGTTCCTGGCGTGGCATGGCGGTCGACCGCGCAATGGCGTCGCGGTGCCGGCTATTACATCGCGCGATATGCTAGGCATTGCAGCACTTGGGGTCAGCGGCTATTACTTGGCAAGTTACCTTGACTTCGCCGGATTGGCGTACATCAGCGCATCGCTTGAGCGATTGATTTTGTATCTGAATCCCACCTTGGTTTTGTTGCTTGGCTGGGCTTTGCATGGCAAGCGGATTGGCAAAGCCCAGGCTATGGGCGTGGGCCTGAGCTACGCCGGCGTGATGGTGGTTTTTGGTCATGAGATCAGCCTATCGGCCCGCCATGCCGCATGGGGCACCCTGCTGGTATTTCTGAGCGCTGTCAGTTATGCCTTGTACATGTCATACAGCGGACAAATGGTGCAGCGCTTGGGTTCGCTGCGCCTGGCCGGTCTGGCCACCAGCGTGGCATGTGTGTTGTGTATCGCACAGTTTGTCGTACTGCGACCTATGGCATCGCTTGTGCCGTTGGCTCCGGCGGTCTGGTGGTTGTCGGTATTGAATGCCACGGTATGTACGGTGGTTCCGGTATTGCTCGTCATGATGGCCATTGAGCGCATTGGATCGGGGCTTACCGCTCAGCTTGGCATGGTGGGCCCATTGTCGACGATTGCCATGGGCGTGCTGATTCTGGGCGAACCGATGAATGCCTGGATTGTGCTGGGCAGCGTGTTGGTGTTCTCGGGTATTTACGTGTGCAGTCGGTGGCGTGCACAGAAATGACTTTCGTGGCAGGATAGCGCCCATTAAAAAACCATTGGCCCTGTGCCTCAGAGACTATGACCCAGAATACTTCGCTTGCATTGCAGGCTTCGCGTTCCGTTCAAATTGTGCAACATGGAGGTCCGGAACAGCTCCAGTTGGTCAGCGTGCAGGTCGGCGAACCCGGACCGGGAGAAATTCGCATTCGCCACAAGGCAGTAGGCTTGAATTTTATCGATGTCTACCAGCGCAGCGGGCTTTATCCCATGAATATGCCGGCCGCGCTGGGCATGGAGGCCGCTGGCGTGATTGAAGCCGTTGGACCGGGCGTCACCCATTTGCAGGCGGGAGACCGTGCGGCCTATGCCAGCCAACCCGCGGGAAGCTACTGTGACGTGCGCGTGATGCCCGCCAAATGCGTTTGCAAGTTGCCCGATGGCATCGACTTCGAAACCGGCGCAGCCATGATGCTCAAGGGACTCACGGCCCAGTACCTGCTGCGCCGAACCTTGCCGCAAGGCGGATTGCAGGCCGGTGATCACGTGCTGTTTCATGCAGCAGCAGGGGGCGTTGGCCTGATCGCTTGCCAGTGGGCCAAGGCCTTGGGCTTGAATCTGATTGGCACGGCCGGAACGGATGACAAATGTGCGCTGGCATTGGCCCACGGCGCCGCCCATGCGATTAATTATCGGACCGCAGATTTTCGCAGTCGCGTGAAGGAGATTACCGGCGGCGCAGGCGTCAAAGTAGTTTATGACTCCGTCGGCAAAGACACCTGGGATCTGTCACTGGACTGTTTGGCACCGTTCGGACTGATGGCCAGTTTTGGCAACGCGTCTGGACCGGTGGTGCCCTTTTCGCCCGGCATTCTGGGGCCGAAGGGCTCTGTTTACGTGACACGACAAACACTGTTTACCCACATAGCCACACGTGAAAGCACGCAGGCAATGGCCGATGAACTGTTCGCGGTGGTGCTGTCCGGGGCGGTAAAAATTCGGATTGGACAGCGCTTTGCTTTGGAAGAGGTGCAGGCGGCGCACCGCGCCTTGGAAGCGCGTGAGACCACCGGCTGCACGATTCTGACGCTGTAGTAAATGCGTTAGCTGCCGCGGCGGACCCTGAGCAGCTCATCAATCAGCAAGCAGACAGCGCCCAATGTGATTGCGCTGTCTGCGAGGTTGAATGCATAAAAATGCACGTCGTGCCAATGAAAGTCGAGAAAATCGATCACGTAGCCGTGTACCAAACGATCGATTAAATTGCCCAGTGCCCCCCCCATAATGCAGGCCAGAGCAAAGCAAAACAAGCGCTGGCCCGCATGGGTTTTGAGCATCCACAAAATAACGCCAACGGCCCCCAGCGCGAGTGCCGTAAACAGCCAGCGTTGCCAACCGCCGGCCACATTCAAGAATGAAAATGCGGCGCCATGGTTGTGCGCCCGGACGATATTGAAATAGCCGTTTACCGCCGTGCTGTCGCCCAGCTGGTAATAGCCCCAAACCAGCACCTTGGTGAACTGGTCGGCAATCACCACAATCAGGGCGATGCCGAGCCAGAGCAACAGCCCTGGCGCCGCGCCTGGCGCTTTTTTGCGTGTCATATTGCGTGCCATCGTTACCGCCGTCCTTATGCGCAATGGCGGATTTCGCCGCTGCCAAATAAATTGCTGGTGCAGCGACCGCACAAGCCTGGGTGGGCGCTGTCGTGTCCGACATCATCCCGGTAGTGCCAGCAGCGTTCGCATTTCTGCGCTGTGGTGGGGGTGGTTGCAATGTGCAAGCTCTCCGCTGCTTCGGTCACCAGGGCGGAGGTAATAAATACAAACTTGCCATCATCACCCAGGCTTTGCAGCAATGCGAGGTCGCTGGCGGGCAGTCCCAGGGTGACCTCGGCTTGCAGTGACGCACCTACTTTGCCCGCAGCACGCAGGTTTTCAATGTCCTTATTGACCGCTTCCCGAATTTCCCGGATGCGTGTCCATTTGGCCAGCAACTCCGCATCGGGGGCATCAAATGCCAGGTATTGTTCAAAAAAGATGGAACTGCGGCTACTTTCCGGGGTTTTTCCGGCATCACCCAATACTTTCCAGGCCTCTTCTGCAGTGAAACTCAGGAACGGCGCCATCCAGCGCAGCAGCGCTTGGGTGATCTGCCAGAGCGCCGTTTGCGCGGAACGCCGTGCATGCGATGCGGCCGCCGTGGTGTAGAGACGATCTTTCAGAATGTCCAGATAGAAGGCGCCCAAGTCTTCACTGCAGTAAACCTGAATTTTGGACACCACAGGGTGGAATTCATAAACCGTATAGTGCGACAGGATATCGGCTTGTAGCTGGGCCGCACGGCTCAACGCATAGCGGTCAATTTCAAGTAACTGCGCGGTGGCAATGGCATCGGTGAGCGGATTGAAGTCGCTGATGTTGGCCAACAGGAACTTCAATGTATTGCGTACGCGACGGTAGGTGTCGACTACCCGGGCCAGAATCTTGTCGTCAATGTTCAGGTCACCGGAGTAATCGGTTGAGGCCACCCACAGGCGCACAATTTCGGCGCCCATTTTTTCAGTGACCTCCTGTGGGGCAACCGTATTGCCCAGGGACTTGCTCATTTTCCGTCCCTGGCCGTCGGTGGCAAAGCCGTGGGTCAGCAGGCCACGGTAGGGCGCCCGATCGTACAGTGCACAGCCCAATAACAAGGAACTGTGGAACCAACCCCGATGCTGGTCATGGCCTTCCAGATAAAGATCGGCTTCTGGGCCTTCCGCGTGGAATGGCGAGCGCGCGTAGGCATCTTTATGGCTGCCGCGCAACACGTGCTGGAAGGTCGATCCGGAGTCAAACCAAACTTCCAAAATATCCGTGCTCTTGCTGTAATGTGCTGCATCGGCAGCACCCAGGATATCTTCCGCTGTGACGCGGCTCCAGGCCTCGATGCCACCTTTTTCCACGATGTCCGCTGCCTGGTCCAGAATGTCCATAGTGTTCGGGTGCAATTCGCCTGAATCCTTGTGCAGGAAAAACGGTACCGGTACGCCCCAGCTGCGTTGTCGGCTGATACACCAGTCGGGCCGGTTGGCAATCATGTCGCGCAAGCGGGCACGGCCATTTTCTGGGTAGAACTGGGTTTTCTCAATTGCGTCGAGTGCCAGTTGCCGCAGGGTTTTCGGTGCTTTGTCACGTGCAAATACGCCTGGGCCTTCGTCCATGCGAATAAACCACTGGGCCGCAGCGCGGTAGATCACTGGCGTTTTGTGGCGCCAGCAGTGCGGGTAACTGTGGCTGATGGTTTGGGTAGCCAATAGACGACCGGCATTGCGCAGTGCTTCGAGCACGACCGGAACCGCTTTCCAGATGTGCAGACCGCCAAACAAAGGCAGTTCCGGCGCGTAGCAGCCATTGCCCTGGACCGGGTTCAAAATGGCGTCATAGGCCATGCCGTGGGCCATGCAAGAGTTAAAGTCATCAACGCCATAAGCGGGTGCAGAGTGCACGATGCCGGTGCCGTCGTCGGCCGTAGCGTAATCGGCCAAGTAGACCGGTGCGGTGCGCTGGTAGCCAGGATCGACATGGGCCAAGGGGTGGTGGAACGCAATGTGATCCAGATGTTTGCCATCGGTCACTGCGGCAATGCTGCCGCTGAGTTTCCAGCGCTCCAGGCACCGCTCGACCAGGCTTTCGGCGCACAGCAGCAGGCCGCGTTCGGTGTCCACCAAAGCGTAGCGCAATTCGGGATTCAGATTCAGCGCCTGATTGGCCGGGATGGTCCAGGCGGTGGTCGTCCAGATGACCGCAAAGGCGTCTTTTTGCAAAGCAGTCAGGCCAAATGCATGGGCCAATTTCTCCGGTTCAGCGCACAAAAAGGCGACGTCCAGCGTCTCGCTTTTCTTGTCTGCATATTCAATTTCGAACTCCGCCAGGCTAGAGCCGCAATCGAAACACCAGTGCACCGGCTTCAGGCCACGGTAAACAAAGCCACGTTCAATGACACGTTTGAAAGCGCGAATTTGGCCCGCTTCGTTGGCCGGGTCCATGGTGCGGTAGGGCCGTTGCCAGTCACCCAAAACGCCCAGGCGTTGAAAGTCACTGCGTTGCTGGTCAATTTGCTCGGTCGCATAAGCCCGACTGCGGGCTTGCATATCGTCGCGACTGAGGTTGCGACCGTGTAACTTTTCGATGGCATTTTCGATAGGCAAACCGTGACAGTCCCAGCCCGGTATGTATTGGGCGTCGAAGCCGGCCAGCTGGCGCGATTTGACGATCATGTCTTTCAACACTTTGTTCAATGCGTGGCCGATGTGCAATTTGCCATTAGCGTATGGTGGGCCATCGTGCAAAACGAACAATGGCGCACCGTTGCGTGCATCGCGCAGCTTGCGGTAAGTGCCTTCCTCTTGCCAGGCGCGCGCCCAGGCGGGTTCACGCTTTGGCAAATCGCCTCGCATGGGGAATGGGGTGTCGGGCAGGTTCAGAGTGCCGCGGTAATCAACTTTTTCAGACATGGCAAAGATTCAGGTTGGGCAGTGTGCCGGTAACAGGGTGGGGAAGGACGCGGGGCCACGTGCGTCGAGCGGGCCCGGTCAAATTCGACCGCTAATTTGGCTGTTGAGCCAAGTCCGCGCATCATCGCAGTCTTGGCGAATACCCTCTATCAGGGCGTCCAGTCCATCGTACTTGCGTTCGTCGTGTAGTTTGTGCAGTAGTTCCACGCGCACGATTTTACCGTAGCCCCCTTCAGGGCCCAGCGATACGGGCCAGTCGAGGCAATGGGTTTCCAGCAATACGCGACCGCCGTTCACATCGTTCGGGTCGAGTGAGGGTCGCACGCCCAAATTGGCTACACCTTGTAGTGGTACATCGGTTAATCCGTGCAGCAGCACGACAAAAATGCCGCTGGCGGCGGGCTTCCAGTGGTCAAAGCGCAGGTTCAGCGTTTTGAATCCGAGAGAACGGCCCAGTTTGCGGCCGTGTACCACATGACCAGATATGGCATAGGGCCGGCCCAACAAGCGGGTGGCGTCTTGCATGCGTCCTTGTCCCAGCGCCTCGCGCACGGCTGAACTGGAAACGCGTAAACCGTGCACTTCATAGCTGTTCATGCGCGCGACATCGAAGCCCAAGCGGTCTCCGGCAGCATCCAGTACGGCGTAATCTCCAGTGCGACCAGCGCCAAAACGGAAATCGTCACCCACCAGCACGTAGCGCGCGCCAAGCCCGTCCAACAATACCGTTTGTATGAATTCTTCTGGTGGGCGCGCAGCCAGCCCGGCATTGAATGGCAACACCACGGTTTGCTGAACCCCCGCTTGGGATAAATCCAGCAGCTTGTCACGCAGGGTGCCAACCCGCGCCGGCGCCAGTGCGGGTTGGCGGCGCTGTGCCGCAAAAAAATCCCGTGGGTGGGGCTCGAACGTCAAAACGCAGCTGGGAATATTGCGTTGCATCGCTTCTGCGCGCAAAAGCGCCAACATGGCCTGGTGGCCACGGTGGACGCCGTCGAAATTGCCGATCGTGACGGCGCAAGCCTGTGCTACGCCGGGATGTTGAAAGCCGCGAAATACCTGCATCGTTGTGTTGTCTTTTTGCCATGGTTGCCAGAGTAAGCGCTATAGGCCTCTGGCGATTCCGTCATCTAAACAGCGTATATTGTCTCCGAGACGGGTGGGCAGCAAGCTTCCCGCCATCTTTTGTCGTCCGCTTAGTGCTCGTTGTACCGTTGCAGGAGGTCATTTGTGAAAGTCTTGAAGTTGTCGGGTCAGGGATTGCCCCAGTCCTGGATATCGCTGGAACAAGCGGTTATTCATTACGCCGCGGGCGAGGTGCGTTGGGAGGCTGGTGCCGAGGTTGCCGTGTTTCGCGGTGGTCACAATGCGCACACGGGCCTGCAGTCCGTTATTCGCGTAAACAGCATCATCGGCACGCGGGGCGTTCCCAATATCAATCCCTTTGACCTGCGTCCCGGCCTCACCAATGCCAAATTGTTTGCGCGTGACCGCAATATTTGTGCTTATTGTGGTTGCCGTTTCCATGAGGCAGACCTTACCCGTGAACACATTGTTCCGTTTGCCCAAAATGGCATAGACAACTGGATGAACGTGGTAACGGCCTGTCGCCCCTGCAATCACCGCAAAAGCAGCCGCACTCCCGAGCAAGCCCGCATGCCCCTGTTGTTCGCACCCTATGTGCCGAGCCTCTGGGAAGACTTTATTTTGCGCAATCGCCGTATTCTGGCGGACCAAATGGAGTTCCTGATGGCCCATGTGCCACGCTCCTCCCGCTTATTGGATTAGTGATTTCCCAGCGTAACCGGGTTGTCATCCATTAGTATTGCGGCATGAACCCGCAATATCCACCCCGCATCGCGCTGATTGCGCATGACAAAAAGAAAGACAGTATGGTCGCCCTGGCGCTTGAGTTTGCGCCATTTTTACGGCGCTGCATTTTGAGTGCAACCGGCACCACAGGCGCTCGCTTGGGGAAGGAAGTCGGCCTGGATGTAGAGAGCCTGCTGAGTGGCCCGTGGGGTGGCGATTTGCAAATTGGTGCGCGTTTGGCAGTCGGTGAAGTCGATGCCGTTATTTTCTTGCGCGACCCCATGACAGCACAGCCCCACGAGCCCGACATCAATGCCCTGGTTCGTGCCTGTGATGTGCACGATGTTCCGTGTGCCACCAATGTCAGCACGGCGCGCTTGGTATTGCAACGCCTGGCCCAGGCTGTATGAGCCTGCGTTATGGGGTGTTCCTGGCGCTGGCGTGTTGGCTTTTTGTGGCGAGCGCCCAGGAAATAGTGTGCCCGCCACCGCTGGCGCAACCCACCGCTGCGCTGCTGGAGTCGGCGCGCAGTCAGGCCAGTAATCACGGGTTTTTGTGGCGTGTCACCAAGAGTGGGCATGCGTCGTACCTGTATGGCACATTCCATCTCGGGCGTCTGGAGTGGACCTTTCCGGGCGCTGCGGTGCAGCAAGCGCTGAAGGCCAGCAACAGTATTGCCCTGGAGATCAATGTGCGCGACCCTGCGTTGGTGCAGCAATTGCAGGCCGGCATGGCAGCAGGCGGAATCGCCCCGCTTGAGGAGAACTTGCAACGGCGTCTTCAATTACAGGCACTGCGTAGCTGTATCGCGTTTGGCACTTTGCAGTCGATTCGCCCCGAGTTGCAACTTAGCGCCCTGACATTGGCCGCAGCGCGCTCTGCAGGGCTAGAGGCTGCCTACGGGACCGAAGCCGTTTTGGTAGGCTACGCAGTGCAGTCCAACCTGCCTATCGAGTCGTTGGAGACCGTGTCCGAGCAGCTCAATGGCTTTCTTGCGCAAAATGACGAAGAGCTGCGCAGTTTTGTGGAATCGGGTTTGCAAGACCTTGAGCGTGGGGAAGCCTTGAAGTTATTGCTTCGTTTGTCCACGGTGTGGGCGCAGTCCGATTTTGCTGCGCTGAATCGCTACGAAGAGTGGTGTAATTGCCTTAAAACAGCGTCTGACAGGGTGGCCATGCGCCGGCTGGTCGACCAACGCAATCCCAACTTGGCCACGCGTTTTGACATGCTGCATGAAGCTGGCAGAAACGTGTTTGCTGCAGTAGGGGCATTGCATATGATAGGCCCTGGAGGCCTGCCCGCACGCTTGCAGCGAATGGGTTATCGCGTTCAACGAATTTTTTAATTGCGATGCGCAATATTGTGATATTGATATCGGGCGGTGGCTCGAATATGGCGGCTATTCTGCATGCGGCGGAACGCGATCATTGGCGGGAACGATACGGTGCGCGGGTTGTGGCGGTTATCAGCAACAAAGCGCAGGCTGGCGGGCTTGGGTTGGCACAGGAGCGTGGGGTCGCAACCGAGGTATTGGTGCACACCGACTTTGCTGACCGCGACGCATTCGACGCTGCCCTGATGGCGCGCATCGACAGTTATGCACGGTCTGGCATGGCCACTGAGCCGCCCTTGGTGGTGCTTGCCGGTTTCATGCGCATTCTGACGCCCGCTTTTGTTGCGCATTACGCCGGGCGTTTGCTCAACATTCATCCGTCCTTACTGCCGGCGTTCTCCGGCTTGCATACACACCAGCGTGCCATTGAGGCCGGTTGCAAGTTTGCAGGCGCGACAGTGCACGCCGTAACCGCTGAACTCGACCACGGGCCTATTTTGGATCAGGCTGTGGTACCCGTTTTTGCGGACGATACGCACGAAACCCTGGCCGCCCGGGTGCTGACCCAAGAGCACACTTTATACCCGCGCGCGATTGCGCGGTGGTTGATGGCGGCATTGCCTGATTCTTCAGGCCCCTGACTTTTTGAAACGGGGTTGATTTCCCGTTGCGGTCTCGACGGTTTCAAAAAACATCGTTGCCGGCCGCACCCAAAGCCCGTATGCGCCATACAGGGCTTTGTACACAACCATTGGCTCTAGCGTCTCGCTGTGGCGGGCCGTGCCAAGCACTTCATACGTGTTGCCTTTGTAGTGTTGATACAAGCCGCATGGCACTTCCGTGATCGGTAAAAGGTCGCCGTCTGCGTTTGGATTTTCATTGTTCTGCATCGCGGAAGCTTACCAGCAGCGATTGGGTGGCAGTGTGGCGCCGGCGCCGTCAACGTTGGTTTTTAATCCAGCTTCGTTCAGCGTATAAGCGAAACAATCCGTGTCGGCTTGCTGTCCGCCTATCGGTGTGGCTTGCGCTTGAAACTGTCTGCCCCCCCCAGCAATGCTGACTTGTAACGTGTAGTATGCGAGGCCGTTCCCGGCGAGGTCTATGTTAGCCGGAAGCGCTGCGTAGCCGAGATCGCTGGCAGTTTCCGTGTACTGATTCGCAATAGCAAAGAATCTTTCTTCCCGTCCCGCCAATTCCATCAGCGCCGCTTTGGCATCGGTTCGATGGCCTTTTACGATTTGGGCACTGTAAAGTGGCAGGGCGATGGCGGCCAAAATGCCGACGATGACCACCGTTACCATGAGCTCGATCAGACTGAATCCACCTGGCGTGTGACGCCGACTTACGGGACATTTATTGCGAAGTATTATTTTCATGGGACTTGAGGGCTTTATCGAACGGAAACCACACTGACAAGCACGCTCACCGTTGAGGCATGGCCTCCAAAACCGGCAGAAGTGATTTGGTATAAATTAATGCCGTCAGGTCCCGGCCCCAAGCTCTGAATGTAAACCATGGGTCTTTCTGCATAGAAAACATCGCGTCCTGTCCGGTTGCTGCTTTGCGCGACCAGCCCACCCCCCTGTTGGATTGTCATGCCATCCGGGGTAAATCGCATGCCCGCAGCCCAGGGCGGTTCCGCTGGGTTTACCAGCGCGTTCGTGCACATGACCGCTGTAGCGCCGGCTATTGCGAGATCGATTACGGTGTTGCAAACTGGAATTTGGGTGGGCATCGGTACACGCCGTAACAACCACTCACCGAAGCGCAAACCGCTTTCTGCAGATTCGAACGCCCGTTGGTGCTCGAGCGTGTTGCCCGCAATTTTTCCCGATGCACCACTGGTGCGAAACATCATGGCCGAGACGATTGCCAACACCACGATAAGCACCATCGATGTAATGAGTGCAAACCCATGCGTGTATCGCTTCATAGTTTGCCTTTCAATCCAATGATTTGAACAGTGGCTTGTGGTAACGCCACGGGCGCTCCGGGCCTGGACCGAATGGTGTCCAAAAAGACGACGCTTGCCATAATGGTGGAAACCCGGGCCCAGTTATTGCTGCTTGTCAGGGCTGCGGCCGTCATATAGGTGTCCACGGCACCGAGTGTCGAAATGCCCGTTCCATACAGGAATGAGATGCGTTCTATTCCTTCTGCCAACACCACCGGAGGCGCGTTGTTGACACTACAGATCAGTTGAAACTGGTCATTGACCGAAATAGTGTTTTGATAGGTTTGGTCTGTGCCACTCTGGTTGGAGTCGCCCAAACACGTCATTACGCCATCGTTATTGCTGGTTTGATAGCGCACACTGATACTGTCACTGGCTGCCCCTGGTCCGTTGCCGTTGGACCGCCCTGTGATCACTTGTGCTTCCAACAGGCGGCTGGTGCTGTTGTCGTTCCAAGTAATGTTGATTGCGGGGAACGCCGTCTCCAGCGAATTGGTGAGCGGATTTGGATAGTACCCAGCATGCTGCAGTGTTGCTGACAGCACGTTGCGGATGTTGCGTTCGTTGTCTTGCAGTTGCGCTAATTGGTCTTGGGCCTGCAAGTCGCGATTCATGGAAACGAATATAAAGAGCAAACCCGTTGTGATAAAAAGTGCCATTGTGATGGCGACCAACAATTCGATCAGGGTCAGGCCGACTTGCTGAATCCTCGGTGATGCAATGCGCCTGGGCTTTGGGATCATGGCTGAATGTATAGTGTGAAAGACTGCATGCCGCTGGTGGCCAAACTGTCGTTTGCGACGGTTTGTGCGTTGCGGACGTAGCGCTCAACCCAGGTAATCGTCAGTGCGCATGTGAATGATCTGGTTTCGTCGGTTCCACATTCACTCGCAGCCTGATAGGTTGGCACCAACTGGGCCATGCTGCTGGCCCAAGTTTGCACATCAAACGACGCCAAATTGTCCGGCGTACATTCGCCGGTGGGGGCGGGGGTTTCGCTGGTACAGCGCACGCTTTGCGTTTTAAGCAGGCCACTTGGATCGGTGATCGTTGTTCCTGCTACGCGGAAGTTGGCAGGCGCATTACCAAAAGACCAGAAGCGCCTGTTGCCGTGCATTGCGGTTGCCAAGCTTTCGGCCTGCATTGCGACGATAGAGCGAGTTCGTGCCGTTTGCATATTGCGTGCTGCAATGCCTTGCATGCCGATCAGTCCGACTACGGCAATACTGGTAATCAATACGGATACCAGAACTTCTACCAGGGAAAAGCCGGTTTGCTGATTGTGCCCGGTGCGCGTTTCGCGCAGACAGCGCATAAGCCTTGTCATTGGCAAGTGCCTGGATTGCGCGAAGGGCTTTGGACTGTCGCACGGCGCGTGGCCTGAATTACAACGCAACGTACGGCGTCCGGGTTATCTGGTGTCGTTGCAGTTCGCAGCAGGGTGTTGGCTGGCAGGTTGATGGCAAACCCCGAACGGTTGAATGAGATGCTGTTTATCATGGGGGTTGTTTGCAATGTGTCGGTGTTGCTGAATGCTTGCTCGCGCCGCAGCATGTTGTCCGCACTGAATGTCTGACTGGATGTTGGATCAGTAAAAACCAGCCAGCCGGCTTGCCAGCTGCCATCGACGCCATCACACACTGTGCCGCTGCGCGAGCTGCACAAGGTGGTTGTGAGTCCGGTTTGCAGTGCGCTTGACCGCGCCAGGTTAATGTCCTGGGCCAATGCGTTGGCTTCGCCTTGTGTGCGCATGCCTTGTAAAAGGTTGGTCATCGACGGCATGGCCAAGGTGATCATTACAGCGGCGATAGCAAGTACCACCAACAGTTCGATGCCTGTGAATCCATTGAACGTGCGGTGGCGTTGACAGGTGGCTGGCGTCATGTACGAAATTCATCCATGGGCCGAGTTTTGTCCTGAAACGCCTGTGCGTAACCCTACAAAGTGTTCATTTAGAACAGTTTGATCGGGTGACCTGCCGTGTGTGGTTTTTTAGTCATGGGACAATCGGGGTATGCATCCAAAAGCCCTGTTAGACGCCTGCGCCGAATTGGTCAGGCAAACACTCCAATTTACGCACCCTGCGGACGCGACGGTGTCCCGTTTTTTTCGCGAAAATCGTGGCCTTGGGCCGCGCGAACGCGCCACCATCGCTGAGACGGTGTACACCGTTTTGCGTAAGAAGTTATTGTTTGACCATTTGGCGCCGTCTGGAAGTGGTTCCAAAGAGCGCCGTTTGGCGATTCTTGGATTCCATGGAGGCGGAGATTTCTTGCGATCGGCTTTGACCGATCAGGAAAAGAGGTGGCTGGATCAATGCGAGCAGGTCAAGCCTGGTGATTTGATGGAGCGCCATCGCCACAACCTGCCAGAGTGGTTGGTGGCCCCGCTGAAAGCGCAGTTGGGAGATGAGTTCTGGGCGCTGGTTGAACAGCTCAATCGCGGCGCCGGACTCGATTTGCGTGCCAATGAGTTCAAGGTGCGGCGTGCCGACTTGGTTAAAACGTTGTCGTCTGCGGGGATCAAAACGCAGGTGACTCCCTATTCGCCGTGGGGTTTGCGCATCGACGGAAAACCCCCGCTCAACAAACTTGAATCGTTTGTCAAGGGCGAATTTGAAGTGCAGGATGAAGGCTCGCAGCTGTTGGCCTTATTGGTTGACCCTAAGCGCGGCGAAATGGTCGCCGATTTTTGCGCGGGTGCCGGCGGCAAGACTTTGGCCTTGGGCGCGGCAATGCGCAGTACGGGGCGCTTGTATGCGTTCGATACATCGGCGCACCGCCTGGATGCCTTGAAACCGCGTCTGGCACGCAGTGGTTTGTCGAATGTCCATCCTGCCGCCATCGCACACGAGCGGGATGAGCGTGTCAAACGCCTTGCCGGCAAAATGGACCGGGTTTTGGTCGACGCACCCTGCAGCGGATTGGGCACCTTGCGCCGAAATCCCGATCTTAAATGGCGCCAGAACGCCGGAGTGGTTGAGGAGATGGTTTCCAAGCAAACGGCCATTCTCGCGAGTGCGGCCCGCTTGGTTAAATCGGGTGGACGCCTGGTTTACGCCACGTGCAGCGTGATGCCGCAGGAAAACGAAGAAGTTGCCGAGGCATTTTCACAAGCCAATCCGGATTTTCTGCCGCTCTCGGTAGGGCCTTTGTTGACCCAGCTTAAAGTGGCCGATGCATTGCGCTTGTGCAGCGGCGGAGATGCGGCCGATCTGTACTTGCGATTGTGGCCGCACCGCCATAACACCGATGGATTTTTTGCTGCAGTTTGGCAACGTAAATAGGATGCGGCGCGCACTAGCGCGCTTTCCGTACATTTTTCCATTTCCGGGTAATCGGGCCTCCGATTAAAATACTGGCGGTCCCGTGCTTCGTCCGGGCGCGAACGGTCGCATTGAGTGGCCTACAAAAGAGAGAGACTTTTTCATGCAGTTGTTCGATACACCGCTGTTTTCTGCAGTCGTGGACTGGTTGTCAAATGGTGCTTGGTCACTAACGTGGTGGCAAGTGCTGCTTTTTGCCTTGGCTGTGACCCACGTAACCATGATCAGCGTAACCATTTTTTTGCACCGCCACCAGGCGCATCGCGCGTTGGATTTGCATCCCGCAGCGGCCCATTTCTTTCGTTTCTGGTTGTGGTTGACCACCGGACAGGTAACCAAGGAGTGGGCGGCTATTCACCGCAAGCACCACGCCAAGTGTGAGCAGGCGGATGATCCACACAGCCCCCACGTATATGGTATTCGCACAGTCTTGTTGCGCGGGGCCGAGTTGTACCGGGCTGAGTCTCTCAACAAAGAGACGCTGGCCCGCTACGGACATGGCACGCCGAACGATTGGATTGAAAAGCATTTGTACACACGCTTTTCCTGGCATGGCGTCGGTCTGATGTTAATTATCGATGTGACCCTTTTTGGGGCTTTAGGCCTCTCGGTTTGGGCACTTCAAATGGCCTGGACCCCGATCATGGCTGCCGGAATTATTAATGGTGCAGCCCATTACTGGGGCTATCGGAATTTCGAAGCGCCGGATGCAAGCACGAATATCAGCCCCTGGGGCATCCTGATTGCAGGTGAAGAGTTACATAACAATCACCACACGTATCCGACGTCGGCAAAACTTTCGGTCAAGCCGTATGAGTTTGACATTGGTTGGATGTATATCAGTTTGTTGCAGCGTGTGGGCCTGGCCCGCGTCAAGAAGACCCCCCCCAAGGCGGCTTACGGCGATATTCGCCCTGTGGCAGATGAGAAAACCCTGGAGGCGCTGATTGCCCATCGCTATGAAATCATGGCTACATATGCCAAGGCGGTTCGAATGGCAGCCCGTGGTGAATTGCGTGCCATGCGGTCGCGTGGCGATGCGGCGCTGTGCCAGGTAGCGCGACGTTGGCTGCACCGTGAAAATGACCAAGTGCCGGCGGCTGCTTTGCAGGAATTGGTGAAAGTTCGACTGGCATCTCCCGCACTCGACAAAATGATTACGATGCGCGAAGAGCTGCGCCAGCTTTGGCTGAATACCAGTTTGACACGCGATCAGTTAACCCAGCAATTGCAAAGCTGGTGTCACCGTGCTGAAGAAAGTGGCATTGGCATGTTGCGCGACTTCTCTTTGCGTTTGCGTGCCGCACGCACTTAAGATTCGATAAGAAAAAAGCCCGCACACCTTTCGGGTTTGCGGGCTTTTTAATTTGGGTCTCTGATTAGGACCCAAATTACAGGAGGGCAGAAGCTTATTTCAGCTTCATTTCCTTGTAGTCGACGTGCTTGCGAGCAACGGGATCAAATTTCTTGATCAACATTTTCTCGGGCATGGTCTTCTTGTTCTTGCTGGTCGTGTAGAAATGACCAGTGCCAGCTGTAGATTCCAGCTTGATTTTTTCGCGTCCGCCTTTGGTTGCCATGGTGCTCTACTCCTTAAGCTTGGCCACGTGCGCGCAGATCGGCGAGCACAGAGTCGATACCGTTTTTGTCGATCAGACGCAAGCCGGCATTGGAAATACGCAGGCGAACCCAACGATTTTCCGATTCGACCCAGAAACGGCGGTATTGCAGGTTCGGCAGGAACCGGCGCTTGGTTTTGTTGTTGGCGTGGGAAACGTTGTTCCCGACCATTGGGCCTTTGCCCGTGACTTCACATACGCGTGCCATTTGGACACTCCGATTGAAACAGCCGCAACACTGTGCATTCGTGATTTGAATGTTCGCTGCGGCCTCACCTCGCCAAAAAGGGTGGCGGTAACCCGTTTCTCTGCTGTTTTTTTGCAGCAAAGCCTGCGATTATAACCAGAATACCGGAGCGGGCTTATTCCTGTTCCAGGAAACGTTGTGCATCCAGTGCTGCCATACAGCCCGTTCCTGCGCTGGTAATGGCCTGACGGTATACGTGGTCTGCCACATCACCCGCTGCAAATACGCCGGGCACACTGGTCATGGTGGCAAAACCGTTCAGACCACCACGGGTTATCAGGTAACCATTGTTCATGTCCAATTGGTTTTGGAAAATTTCGGAGTTAGGGGAATGTCCAATGGCAATAAAACAGCCTTTGAGCGTGACATCTTCGGTGCTGCCGTCAAGCGTACTTTTGAGGCGAATGCCGGTAACGCCACTGGCGTCGCCCAGCACCTCGTCCAGCGTACTGAACGTTTTCAGTTCAATCTTGCCTTCGGCGACTTTGGCATTGAGTTTGTCCACCAGGATCGCCTCGGCTTTGAATTTGTCACGGCGGTGCACCAAGTACACTTTTTTTGCAATATTGGAGAGATACAGGGCCTCTTCTACGGCGGTGTTGCCGCCGCCAATGACACAGCAAATTTCGTCACGGTAGAAAAAACCGTCACAGGTGGCACATGCCGAAACGCCCCTTCCCATAAAGCTGGCTTCAGAGGGCAGGCCGAGGTATTTTGCCGATGCCCCGGTGGCAATAATCAGGGAGTCGCACGTGTATTGGCCGGAGTCGCCGGTCAGGGTGAAAGGGCGCTTGGTTAAATCGACTGCATTGATATGGTCAAACACGATTTCGGTATTGAAACGTTCGGCATGCGCCAAAAAGCGTTGCATGAGTTCAGGGCCTTGCACACCATCGACGTCTGCGGGCCAATTGTCCACTTCCGTGGTTGTCATGAGCTGGCCGCCTTGTGCGATACCGGTAATCAGTAGCGGCTTCAGGTTGGCGCGGGCGGCGTAGACCGCGGCCGTGTAGCCGGCAGGTCCGGAACCCAGAATCAGTACGCTGGCATGTTTGGATGTAGACATAGGGTATTTCTCTTTGCTTTGGATAGGCCTAAACCGTAATTGTAAGAAGGCAAAGTGCGTCTGGCTTGCGGTAAGCTTGGAGACACTGGTTTGCACAATGACTTATTCGCTTCATACCCTTCGCAATTCGCCCCCGACCCCGCCTCCCGCGCCCACTGGCGTGGCGCGATTTGCCAATGAGCTGGCTTTGGTGGGCGGTTTTGTCGTGCTCACTTTGTGGCTCATGGCATTGCTCAGCTATTCTCCGTTGGACCATGCCTGGTCTACTTCGGGTGTGCCAAGCCCTGGCGTAGTGCACAACCGTGCCGGACATTTGGGGGCTTGGATAGCCGACCTCGGTTATTTCCTGTTGGGTTTTTCCGTGTGGTGGTGTTTTGCCATCAGTTTGCGACTCTGGCTTTCCCTGCTGGCGCAGCGCTTGCGCGGTGATGCTTCTGGTCCCACGGTGGCCGCGCCGCCGCGGGCCGATAGCCAGGACATGGCATGGCGCCGGATTCGGTTCTGGTTGGGTGTGGCGATGTTGTTGTACGGCAGCACCACGCTGGAGTGGAGTCGCATGTACCGATTTGAAACCTGGTTGCCGGGCGCGCACAGCGGCGGTGTCATCGGCTACCTGGTGGGTACGTGGAGCGTGCGCCTGCTTGGCTTTGCGGGGTCGGCGTTGCTTTCGATTGTGTTGGGCGTATATGGTTGTTCTTTGGTTTTTGGCTTTTCGTGGATGCATGTTGCCGAGCGGCTTGGCGCCTGGGCTTACGGTTTTTTTGAGCAGCAGCGAGAAAAACGGGAAATGGCCCAAGACATTGAGTTGGGACAGAAAGCCGTGCGCGAGCGGGAGGAAGTGGTAGTCGAGGAGCGTGAGGAAGAGCAGCTTGCGCACGTTAGCCCCGTTATTATTGAGCCACCAGTGACAGTAGAGGTGCCGCAAAGTGCACGGGTGGTGAAAGAGCGGCAGAAGCCACTTTTCACCGAGATGCCTGATAGCCGCTTGCCGCAAGTGGCACTGCTGGATGCCGCTTTGCAACGGCAGGAGACCGTGGCGCCTGAAACGCTCGAAATGACCAGCCGCATGATTGAGAAGCGACTGAAAGACTTTGGCGTTGAGGTGCGCGTGGTGCTGGCACAACCGGGACCGGTGATTACACGCTACGAAATTGAGCCTGCCACCGGCGTCAAAGGCGCTCAAATTGTGGGGCTGGCAAAAGACTTGGCGCGCAGCTTAAGCCTGGTATCCATCCGTGTCGTTGAAACCATTCCAGGCAAGAATTACATGGCATTGGAGTTGCCCAATGCCAAGCGTCAGAGTATTCGCTTGTCTGAAATTCTGGGCTCTCAGGTATACAACGAGGCCCGCTCCATGCTCACCATGGGTCTGGGCAAAGACATTATTGGCAATCCGATCGTGGCCGATTTGGCAAAAATGCCCCACGTATTGGTGGCTGGCACCACTGGATCCGGTAAGTCTGTTGGTATCAACGCCATGATTCTCAGCCTTTTGTACAAGGCGGAAGCGCGGGATGTGCGTTTGCTCATGATCGATCCAAAGATGTTGGAAATGTCTGTTTACGAAGGCATTCCACACCTGTTGGCACCGGTCGTCACGGATATGCGCCAGGCCGCACACGGACTCAATTGGTGCGTGGCCGAAATGGAGCGGCGCTACAAATTAATGAGCAAAATGGGCGTTCGCAATTTGGCTGGTTACAACCAGAAAATAGACGATGCAAAAACCCGTGGCGAATTTATTTACAACCCATTTAGCCTGACGCCGGAATCTCCTGAGCCACTGGAGCGCCTGCCGCATATTGTGGTGGTTATCGACGAATTGGCCGATTTGATGATGGTGGTTGGTAAGAAAATTGAAGAGCTGATTGCACGTTTGGCCCAAAAAGCCCGAGCTGCAGGTATTCACTTGATCCTTGCCACGCAGCGTCCCAGCGTCGATGTGATCACCGGTTTGATCAAAGCCAATATCCCCACCCGTATCGCATTCCAGGTTAGCAGCAAAATTGACAGTCGAACCATTCTGGACCAAATGGGTGCCGAGGCACTTTTAGGTATGGGCGACATGTTGTACATGCCCAGCGGCACCGGATTGCCGATTCGGGTGCACGGCGCGTTTGTCAGCGACGATGAGGTGCACCGCGTCGTTAGCTATCTGAAGTCACAAGGCGAGCCGGACTACATCGAAGGTGTTCTGGAAGGCGGTACCCTTGATGGCGACGATTCCTCTTCCGGTGGTGCGGATGGGGCTGGCGGTGAGAAGGATCCTCTATACGACCAGGCAGTGGAAGTGGTTTTGAAAAATCGCAAAGCCAGTATTTCATTGGTTCAACGGCACTTGAAAATTGGCTATAACCGGGCAGCCCGGTTGGTTGAGGAAATGGAAAAAGCCGGCCTGGTGAGCGCCATGAGTGGCAGTGGTCAGCGTGATATTTTGGTGCCTAATCGGAATGCCGACGGTGGGTGAGTCATTCACGCTTAATTGTTTTGGAGACCTTGGGATGGAATCTTTTCCGCGTCGGCGCTGGGCCGGATTTTTGGCGTCAATGCTGTGTTGTATGGCGTGTGCCTTACCGACGGCTGGTAGTGCCGCAGGCCTTGATAGTCTGGAGTCCTTTGTGCGCACAGTGCGTGCCGGGCATGCCGAATTTACCCAGACGGTTACATCACCGGGGCGCGATGGTCAGGTAGCCCGGACCAAAAACAGCGCGGGTAGTTTTGATTTTTCTCGCCCCAATCGTTTCCGCTTTATTTACAGAAAGCCCATGGCCCAGACCATTGTCGCGGACGGGCAAATTTTGTGGCTGTATGACGAAGATCTCAACCAGGTAACGGCACGCAAGCAAGCAGCGGTGCTGGCTTCGACACCAGCGGCATTGATTGCATCGGCACCCGATACCAAGTCGCTGCAGGCGGACTTTGTTTTAACGGATGTCTCCACAAAAGACGCGCAAGCCCATGGCAATGACCCTGCGATGGAATGGGTGTTGGCAATGCCCAAAGCCTCTGACAGCAGTTTGCACAGCATTCGGGTTGGCTTTAAAAATCACAATTTGGCGGCATTGGACATTCTGGACAGCTTTGGGCAACGATCGCAAATCTTTTTTGGCGCGATGCAAACCGCTACACCACCGGAAGCCAGTGCGTTTCAATTCAAGCCACCTGCGGGCGCCGATGTGATTCACCAGTGAACCGTACGGATCTGTTCTCTAACGCCCCTGTTGCGCCACTGGCTGAGCTGTTGCGGCCAGCGACCCTGGCCGATGTGGTGGGGCAGAGCCATTTGTTGGGGCCAGGCAAGCCCTTGCGTCTGGCGTTTGAGTCAGGCAAACCCCATTCCATGATTTTGTGGGGTCCGCCGGGGGTTGGGAAAACAACGCTGGCCCGGCTTACAGCTACCGCCTTCAAGTGCGAGTTCATCGCTTTATCTGCGGTGTTCTCGGGGGTTAAAGATATTCGTGCCGCCATGGAGCAGGCCCAGCAAAACTTGGCGATGGGCAAGCACACGATTTTGTTCGTGGATGAAATTCACCGGTTCAACAAGTCCCAACAAGACGCGTTGCTACCGTATGCGGAAAGCGGTTTGGTGACGTTTATTGGCGCCACCACCGAGAACCCTTCTTTTGAGGTCAATTCGGCCTTGCTCTCGCGAGCCCAAGTCTATGTGCTGAAGTCTTTGACAGACGATGAACTCAAGCTTCTGCTTCAAAGGGCGCAGGAAAAAGTCTTGGGTAACCTGATTTTTGACGATCAGGCGAGGGATACGGTAATTGGCTACGCCGACGGCGATGCCAGAAGGTTTTTGAATCTGTTGGAGCAAGCCAGCACGGCGGCGAAAACGTCCGACGTCAGCCTTATTACTGCAGACTTTCTTGAAAATGCCCTGACCTTGAATGCAAGGCGGTTTGACAAGGGCGGCGACAATTTCTATGACCAGATTTCTGCCTTGCACAAGTCGGTGCGGGGGTCCCACCCGGATGCGGCGCTTTATTGGCTGACACGCATGTTGGACGGTGGCGCTGACGCGCGTTATTTGGCGCGGCGTATTGTTCGCATGGCCTGGGAAGATATTGGTTTGGCGGACCCCAGGGCTATGCAGATAGCCAATGATGCGGCCCTGACCTATGAGCGCCTGGGCAGCCCCGAGGGCGAGTTGGCCTTGGCACAAGCGGTAATCTATCTTGCTGTCGCTGCCAAGAGCAATGCAGGCTATAACGCGTATAACCAGGCCAAAGCCTTCGTGCAGCAGGACAAAAGCCGGGAGGTGCCGGTTCACCTGAGAAATGCGCCTACAAAACTCATGAAAGAGCTGGGCTATGGGCATGAATACCGCTATGCACATGATGAGCCCAACGCCTATGCTGCGGGTGAGACCTATCTTCCCGATGGCATGGAGGCGCCTGGCTGGTATCGACCCGTGCCCCGCGGGTTAGAGTCGAAAATAGCAGAAAAATTAGCCCAATTAAAGAAGTGGGATGAAGACGCGGGTACCCCCTAGCTGAGGGTAAATACGGTCTCCAATTTGGTGCATGGGGCCAACGACCGTGGCTACAATCGCCCCACTCAAATCGATATAGGCAGTAAACCTTGTCATAAGCTGGCAAAGTTCTTGCATGTATATCCGTTCAGGTAAAGCTCACAAGGCCGAACCGCTTGTCGACAATTAAACACCTGTATTTGTTGCATCAGGCGCCGGCCACAAATCGGAGAAAAGTAGTTATGGATATTCTGATACAACAGATCATCAACGGTCTGGTGTTAGGCAGCATGTACGCGTTGATCGCGCTGGGTTACACCATGGTGTACGGCATCATCAACCTCATCAACTTTGCGCACGGCGAAGTGGTCATGGTGGGGGCGCTGGCGAGCTGGTGGTTTTTGGACAATTGGCCTGCCGCATTGGCCGGCGTACCCGGTCCGCTCAAGCTCTTTATCGTGGCCATTCTGGCGTGCGTGGTGGCGGCCACGCTGAACTTCATCATCGAGAAGATTGCCTACCGGCCTTTGCGCAACAGCCCCAAGCTGGCCCCGCTGATTACGGCCATTGGCATGTCCATCCTGCTGCAAACGCTGGCGATGATCATCTTCAAGCCCAACTACAAGTCCTACCCGACGCTGTTGCCGGGCGATCCGTTTGAGATTTCGGGGGCCGTGATCACTCCTACACAAGTGATGATTCTGTGCGTTACGGCGATCTCCCTGGGGCTGCTGATGTGGCTGGTCAACTACACCAAGCTCGGACGCGCCATGCGCGCTACGGCGGAGAATCCGCGCGTGGCCGGCCTGATGGGCGTGCGCCCGGACTTTGTGATCTCGGCGACGTTCGTCATTGGTGCGGTGCTGGCGGCGATTGCCGGTGTGATGTATGCGTCCAACTACGGCACGGTGCAACACGCCATGGGCTTTTTGCCGGGTCTGAAGGCTTTCACGGCGGCTGTTTTTGGCGGCATTGGCAACCTGGCCGGTGCGGTCGTGGGGGCGTTGTTGCTGGGCCTGATCGAGTCGATCGGGGCGGGCTATATCGGAGACCTCACTGGGGGCTTTCTGGGCAGCAACTACGCTGATATTTTTGCTTTTATTGTGCTCATCATCGTGTTGACGCTGCGCCCCTCGGGCCTGCTGGGTGAACGCGTGGCAGACCGCGCTTAAGCACCATCTTCAACACCATCGTTAGTAAGGTGGCCATTCAAATGAATCCAAAAAACAAAGTTATTCCATTCGTCCTGGCAGCGGCGGCGCTGCTGGTGTTGCCGCTGGGCCTGCAAGTATTTGGCAACGCCTGGGTGCGCATTGCTGATGTCGCGCTGCTGTATGTTTTGCTGGCCCTGGGCCTGAACATTGTGGTGGGCTATGCCGGTTTGCTGGACCTGGGCTATGTGGCGTTCTTCGCCATTGGCGCCTATATGTACGGGCTGCTGTCCTCGCCGCAACTCACCGAGTCGTTTGCGTATATAGCGGCGATGTTCCCCAATGGGCTGCATGCGCCGCTGTGGGTGATTATTCCGGCCGGCGCCGGTCTGGCCGGGCTCTTTGGGGTGTTGCTGGGCGCGCCCACGCTGCGCCTGCGTGGCGACTACCTGGCGATTGTGACGCTGGGCTTTGGCGAAATCATCCGCGTCTTCATGAACAACCTGGACGCGCCGATCAACATCACCAACGGCCCCAAGGGCATCAGCCAGATCGACTCGCTGCACTTCTTTGGCCTGGACCTGGGCAAGAAGCTCATGATTGGCGAGTTTGAGGTGGCCTCAGTAAGCCTGTACTACTACCTGTTCCTGGCCTTGGTGCTGTTCAGTATCCTGATCAGCCACCGGCTGCAGCTCTCGCGCGTGGGCCGCGCCTGGATGGCCATTCGTGAAGACGAAATCGCCGCCAAGGCCATGGGCATCAATACGCGCAATATGAAGTTGCTGGCGTTTGGCATGGGTGCCACCTTTGGTGGTGTGTCGGGGGTGATGTTTGGCGCCTTCCAGGGCTTTATCTCGCCGGAGTCGTTCACGCTCATGGAGTCGGTGATGATTGTGGCGATGGTGGTGCTCGGTGGCGTGGGGCACTTGCCCGGCGTGGTGCTCGGTGCGGTGCTGTTGTCTACGCTGCCCGAGGTGCTGCGCTATGTGGCCGGCCCCTTGCAGCTCATGACCGGTGGGCGTCTGGATGCCTCCATCCTGCGCCAGTTGCTGATCGCCTTGGCCATGATTACGGTCATGTTGCTGCGCCCGCGTGGCCTGTGGCCATCCCCTGAACATGGCAAATCACTGCCAGCGGTTAAATCTTGAGCGGAGCCGAGCAAGTTATGACAGATCTCGTATTGAATGTTTCGGGCGTCTCCAAGCGCTTTGGCGGGCTGCAAGCCTTGAGCGACGTGGGCATCCAGATTAAGCGCGGCCAGGTGTATGGCCTGATTGGCCCCAATGGTGCGGGCAAGACCACCTTCTTCAATGTGCTCACGGGCCTGTACACGCCCGACAGCGGCAGCTTTGAGCTCGCTGGCGCACCCTACAAGCCCAATGCCGTGCACCTGGTGGCCAAGGCCGGCATTGCGCGCACCTTTCAGAACATCCGCCTGTTTGCGGAGATGACGGCGCTGGAGAACGTGATGGTGGGGCGCCACATCCGTACCCACTCGGGTCTTTGGGGTGCGGTGCTGCGAACGGCCAAGTTCAAGGCCGAAGAAGAAGCCATTGCAGCACGTGCCCAGGAGCTGCTGGACTATGTGGGCATTGGCAAGCTGGCCGGCTTCAAGGCGCGCACGCTGAGCTACGGCGATCAGCGCCGGCTGGAGATTGCGCGTGCCTTGGCCACCGACCCGCAGCTGATTGCGCTGGACGAGCCCGCTGCGGGCATGAACGCCACCGAGAAGGTGATGTTGCGCGAACTGATTGACCGCATTCGCAAGGACAACCGCACGATTTTGCTCATCGAGCACGACGTCAAGCTGGTCATGGGCCTGTGCGACCGGGTGACGGTGCTGGACTATGGCAAGCAAATTGTCGAAGGCACGCCGGGCGAAGTGCAAAAGAACGAGCGCGTGATTGAGGCCTACCTAGGCACCAGCGGTCACTGATCAGTAGCTGAGCGCAAACAAGGATTGAGGAAATTAAATGACAAGCACAGTTTTGCTGAAAGTGGCCGGCCTGAAGGTCTCCTACGGCGGTATCCAGGCCGTCAAGGGCGTGGACTTTGAGGTGCGTGAGGGCGAGCTGGTCTCGCTGATTGGCTCCAATGGTGCGGGCAAGACCACCACCATGAAGGCCATTACCGGCACCTTGCCGATCAATGCCGGCGATGTGGCGTTTTTAGGCAAGAGCATCAAGGGGCAGGGCCCGTGGGATCTGGTCAAGCAGGGCCTGGCGATGGTGCCCGAAGGACGGGGGGTGTTCACGCGCATGACGATCACGGAGAACTTGCAGATGGGCGCCTTCATCCGCAATGACAAGGCCGAGATAGCCAGCGATATTGAGCGCATCTTTGGCATCTTCCCGCGCCTGAAGGAGCGCAAGGATCAGTTGGCTGGCACGATGTCGGGCGGTGAGCAGCAAATGTTGGCAATGGGGCGCGCGCTGATGAGCCGCCCCAAAGTGCTGCTGCTCGATGAGCCCTCCATGGGCTTGTCGCCAATTATGGTGGACAAGATCTTTGAGGTGATTGGGGATGTCTATGCGCAGGGCATGACGGTGGTGTTGGTGGAGCAAAACGCCAGCCGTGCACTGGGCATTGCCAACCGTGGCTATGTGATGGAGTCGGGCCTGATCACCATGCATGGCGACGCCAAAGAGATGCTGCACGACCCCAAGGTGCGTGCAGCGTATTTGGGCGAGTAGACGGAAAGAGGTATTAGGCCATTTGTTGGTCTGCTTGGGAGACAAACGCATCCGCAAAGAATGCGTCTTCCGGCAGACCGCCTTGCAAGACGAAGTCGCGTCGAGCCGACGCCACCATGATGGGCACACCACAGGCGTATACCTGATGGTTTGACAGGTCTGGGTGGTCTTGCAATACCGATTGATGCACCAGTCCGGTGCGTCCTGTCCAATTGTCGTCCGCTTGGGCATTGGAAATCACGGGCACATAGGTGAACCACGTGTGCGTTTCGGCGTAGTTTCTGACCCATGCATCAAGGTACAGGTCGGCTGGGCGCCGGCCACCCCAATAAAGCGTGGCTTGGCGCTGAATTCCGGCGCTGTCCATTTTTTCCAAAATAGCCTTGATCGGGGCCAGCCCTGTGCCCGACGCCAGAAAGACAATCGGAGACTGGCTGTCTTCGCGCAAGTAGAAAGATCCAAAGGGTCCTTCTATGCGCAAAATCTCTTTCTCCTGCATGGCTCCGAAAACATGGTCGGTGAACTTTCCGCCTGGCAAATGGCGTATGTGCAGTTCCAATTGCGCACCGCTGGTGGCGGCATTGGCCATAGAGTAACTGCGGCGTGCGCCATCTCGCAATAAGAAATCCAAGTATTGGCCTGGATGGTATTGGAAGTTGTCGTTCGCCGGAAGTTGCAATGCAATCAGCATGACATCGTTGGAGACTTTTTTCAGGCTGCTGACGCGTGTTGGCATCTTGCGAACTGGAAATGCGTTCTGCGCAGTAACCTGGCGGGACTCCAACTCCAGGTCACTCTGGGCCGTGGCACAGCAGGTCAGTATCTGCCCAGCCGCTTCCTCCACAGCGCTCAGCGCCGCTTCGCTGTGTTGGCCGTGGCTTACTGTGCCACGCAATAATGTGCATTTGCAAGAGCCGCAGGCGCCGTCTTTGCAGCCGTAGGGCAGGGTAATGCCTTGGCGAATGCCTGCTGCTAACAGCGTTTCGCCGGTGCTTGCTTCAAATGTTCGGCCACTGGGGGCCACACTGACCTGGTATGTGGCGGCATGCGTCGTCGAAAGCGTCATGTATTGTTTATCCTGTCGGTCTGTACTACAAAATTAAGCCGCAATTGTGCCTTCAAACTACTGCCCTCTGGGTGCCTTGCCATCGCGTTTCCGGCGCGCGCGCGTACTGATCGTGGGTTGTGGCGACGTCGGTATGCGTGTTGCGGCGCTGTTGCCAGCACATGTCCGGGTGATCGCACTCACATCCACACCGGAAAAAGTAAAGGTTTTACGCGAACGTGGCATACACCCGCTCCTGGGAGACTTGGACTTGCGTGCATCGGTCCAGCGTCTGGCAGGACTGGCGACGCGCTGTGTCGATTTGGTACCGCCGCCCCAATCGGGTTTGGTCGATACGCGAACCCGCACCTTACTCCGTGTTTTGCGAACCCGTAACCTTCCGGATTCGCTGGTATACGGGTCGACCAGCGGTGTATATGGTGATTGTTCTGGCGCTTTGGTGGCCGAGACGCATGCGGTAAACGCTTCAACTCCCCGGGCCCGGCGGCGTGTTGACGCCGAGCAGCAGTTGCGCAGTGCGGGTCGCTCTGGCATGCGGATGTCTATCTTGCGTATTCCTGGAATTTATGCACCCGATCGACCTCAAGGAACGCCCCGCGAACGTCTGTTGCAGGGAACCCCCGTTTTGCTGCCAGAAGAAGACGTCTACACCAGCCATATCCACGCGCACGATCTCGCCCGTGCATGCGTTGCTGCGATCTGGCGCGGACACCCCCAGCGGGTGTACAACATCGCCGACGCATCCCGCCTGAAGATGGGAGACTACATGGATATCGCCGCAGATTTGTATGGCCTGCCGCGTCCGGCCCGCTTGTCGCGAGCGGCAATTGCCGAGCAGGTATCGGCCTTGCGCCTGAGCTTCATGAATGAATCGCGCCGCTTGTTGAACAAGCGGATGCGAGAAGAACTTCGCTTGGTATTGCGTTATCCAACCGTGCGCCAAGGCCTGGTGTAAATCCAGATCATGAGTTTCCAAACCAGCCAGCTGGCCATCAAGGTGATTGGAAACGCCCACAGCACGTCACTAAGCCAGTGGGCCATATCGCGCATTCTCGCGAGTCCAATCAGGCCGCCGCTCGCAACGCCCAAGCCGGTCCATATTATTTGGCGCCGGCGGTGTACCAAGGCCAGCGAAGCCAGGAAAATGCCGCAGGCCACGTGACCACTGACAAATGAACAATTCGCATCGCATTGGTCGGTAATGACCGCCGCACGCGTGAAGTGGGCAGTGCCTCCAAAATTTTGCACTTCGTAAGGGCGGGCGCGATTCCATTGGTCTTTGACGCCCAGGTTGACCACTGCGCCAGGCCCCAAAATGCCTGCAACCACAAAAAAAGCCAGCACCCAGCGCATTTCTTTCCAGCGCTCCCCCCTCAGCAACAGCCAGGCGATAGCAGTGGCCCCGAGTAACACTCTAAAAACGGCAGGAATGTAGTCGTTAACCCACTGAATCCACCACCAGTTAAGGTTGCTCAACACACCATTGGGACCGGAAAACAATGCGGCTACCCGAAGGTCAAGTTCGGGATAGACGGTGGGAACCAGAGCGCCCACCAAGGAAAGCCCCACAACCCACCAAAAAATAGCGGGCGTATTGCGCGGCATCAACGCATATTGCCGGTGTGACCCAGCGAGTAACGCCCTGGCAAAGGCCAGATGGTCAGTCCGTGGGGCTCCTGGCCTACTTTGACTTGATCGACCTTGCCCGAGTTCGTGTCGAAGCGGTAAACGACGTCGTCGAAACGACCCGATAGCCAAAGCCATTTGCCGTCCGCACTGACATTGCCCATGTCCGGGCTGCCGCCGCCGGCAATTGGCCAATTGGCAACAACTTGGTTGCTGGCGAAATCAATGACAGAAACGCTGCCGCTGCCATTCGGTTTGCCGTGAATGGCGTGCGAGCCACGGTTGGCGACGTAGAGCAGCTTGCCGTCCCGACTCGGGTAGAGACCGTGAGCGGCTACGCCGGTTGGAATAAAACCAGTTTCCTTGAACGTATCGCCGTCGATCAGGTGTACGCCGTCGGCTTCCATGTCCGCGACGTAGTAGGTCTTGCCATTCGGCGAAATTCGAATGTCTTGCGGCATTCCCTTGGTCGCTGTGCAAATCTCGGTTTCCAGCGGATTAGGTGATTTCACGCGCTCTTTGAATCGCGTTTTGGGCATGCTTAATTTCAGGTAGCCAACAACGGACTTTCCCAGCAAATCGATTTTGGCAATGCTGCCCTCGAATTCACAGGTAAACAGGGCGTAGCGGCCATCAATTGAGAAGTCGCCATGATTAATGCCGCCACACTGGGGCACCTCAATTGCGTATTGCAACTTGAGTGTCACCGGGTCACGAAAATCCAGCCGGTGTTTGGCTTCAGCGACAACGATGGTGGACTGACCATCGGGTGTGAAATAAACGTTGTATGGGTCGTCAACCGGAATCATTTTGCCGGGTTTGCCGGTTCGGGGATCGATTGGGGTCAGGCTACCGTCGTTGCCGCGCTCGGCGTTGTTGGCCACCCACAAGGTCCGCAGGTTCCACGATGGAACGATGTGTTGCGGGCCACGTCCTACTTTGAATGTATCGACAACTTTTAATGTTGCCGGGTCAATCACGGACACACTGTTGGAGCGCAAGTTGGGCACATAGACACGCTGCAGATCGTCTTTGATCGCTGCGCTGATTTGTCCCACACGGGTTTCACTGTATAAATTATTTGAATCCGCAACGCCAGGCATGCCCGGTACGGTTGCAACGGGGCGATTGGCAGGCACAGCAGCCGGGGCGGAGGTGTCGGCCGCGCGGGATACCGACACGGCGGTAATCACGATGGTTGCGCCAGCGGCAATGAGCAAGCGGGCAGGGCCGCTGGATAGCTTCAGAAATTTCACGGAATCAGTTACCTTGTCGTTATCGAGATGGGTGTCGTTGCGCAGCATCCTGAATTGCCTGCACCGACTGGTCTATGATAATTTGTGTTCCGACACGCCCGAGCTCACTGCTAGATCGTGTTGGGTCACCAAAGACGCCTTCAGCAGGTCCCCCGCGGGCGCCTTCTTGGAAATGTTCTGTGCGAACCATTGATTTGTCAACGGCCATCATCAAAGAAGTGTCGGATAGGCCGGCATGCAAGCCTATTTCTGCATCAGAGTAGCCTTTTCCCCGCAAATATTTGATAAACGGCGCCTGGGCTGCGTCATAGTAGGCAGTGAGTGCATAGGCTTTGAATCGCGGTTCTGCGCGCCATTCCTGGTTAATCTGGTCGGCCGCAGCACGTTCTGCCTTTTGATAGCCGCCATGGTCACCGAGAAAAAATATATCTGTGAACCCATGTTGTTTGAGACTGCGCGCGGTGGAGTTCAAAATAGCTTCAAACGTTGCATCGGAGATCGACAACGTACCGCTAAACCGCATGTGTGCGACGGGCGGGAATATTGATCCCTCGGGCACATATGGAAGTACCGGAGTCACCACGGCATTGCCGAGTTTTCGGGCAATTTCGCCCGCCAAGAAGCGCACCCGGGTATTGTGTTTACCTAACGCGATATGGGGCCCGCTTTGTTCTGTCCCACCAATTGGAACCAGTGCGATGTGGCTGCCCGCCGCGATCCGCGCGCGCAATTCCGGGGACGTCATATCTTCCAGGTAAACCGAATCCTTTCCTTGCGCGTGTGCCGCCGCGCAACCGAGCGCAAGGCAAATCGCGGCCCACATCAGGCCGATTGCACGACCCGGTGTTTGTTGTCTTGAATGCAGAGATAAATTCATAAGTGCTTGCGGGCTCCGTAGTCCTTGGTAGGTAGTGCAGCTTTCAGACGGCTACCGCAGAGATGCCTGGAACGCCGGACTGTCTACCGTGTCAAAAACATAGCCTTCGGCGAGTGCGGCCTGGATGATTTCTGCGAGCTTTTTGAGCGTATTCGGATGAATTTCATGCATCAGCAAAATTCCTCCGTTGTGCGCGCGCAAGGCAGATAAAACATGGCCTGTGAAATCGGCGTGGTATTGCGGCAGAACACCGCAGCTGGTGGCTTCTTTGAAATCTACTTTGCCGTCTTTGTCGAAGGCCCAATCACAGCTGTCTACATGCCAACCCACAATTTCATAGCCTCGCCCGTGCAGCAGTGCGTTGGTTTCACAGGTTGAATTTCCATACGGGTAACGAAAGAATTTTTTGTGCATTGCACTGTCAAGAACATCCTCTGTGCGTGCCACTTCGACAGACTGCTGCTCCGCGGTGATACTGTGAAAGTTGGGGTGATCCCATGAATGATTGGCTACCTGATGGACCCCCGATGCCAGCACCTTACGGACCAAATCGGGGTGTTTTTGTGCTTGGGAGCCAATCATGAAAAAGGTTGCTGGTACACCATATTGCTGCAACACATCCAGAATATATTCGGTTTGAACTGGCTCGGGGCCATCGTCAAACGTCAAGGCAATATGGTGCGCCGGTGGCGGGGTTGCAATGTCTGATTCGTATCGGCATTGCGCCTTCAATTCCGTGACGTCGGTGTTGAGGCGTGCATCCAGGCGGTTTAGGTGGTGCAGACGAATCGTTGCCGTGTCGCTTGCGTGGTGGGCGGCTTCGAGCAGGGTGGCAATTCCTGTGCTGGGTTGCACATCTTCCGCAAATGCGTTTTCAAAGTGACTGACGGCCAGCAGCAGTGACAGGCAGGTCGCTGCACGCAGCGTTTTGCAGAGGCGGTTGACGGCAGCGGGGCGTATCAGGGATGCGCATACACTGCGCGGCTTAAAGCGGGATTTCGTATTCATGCAGGCGTCTATTATGCGGTTGCTGGCTTATGGAATTCTTGGGTGGCACGGTTCGAGGGGCTCGATCAACGACCGCATCTCACTATCTGGGCAAAAATGCTGCAATTCTTCGATACCTTGCAGGCCGTCTGGCATTTGTTAGTTGATCGCGACCCTACTTTGGCTGCGATTGTTGTGCGCTCTTTGGGTGTAAGCGCGAGCGCAACCGTGCTGGCCACATTGCTTGGGTTTCCCATTGGTGCGGTGTTGGGGGTTGCCCAATTTCGGGGGCGTGGTTTGCTTATGGCACTGCTGAATTCGGCGTTGGCCGTTCCGTCGGTCGTTATCGGCTTGCTAATTTACGTACTTTTGTCTCGCAATGGGCCCTTGGGTATGCTGGGTTGGCTCTTTTCCCTCAAAGCCATGGTGTTGGCGCAAACGATTTTGGTTGCGCCCTTGGTCATGGCACTGACGTGCCAGTTGGTTCGCGATGCCGACCGTGCACACGGTGCGCAATTTGAAGTTTTAGGCGCCCGCACCCTCATGCGCAGTGGTTTGTGGTTGTGGGATCAGCGCCACGCATTGGTGTTGATTGCGTTGACTGCATTTGGGCGCGCCATCTCCGAGGTGGGGGCGGTAATGGTTGTGGGGGGTAATATTGAAGGCTTTACCCGCGTTATGACCACCGCAATCGCCCTGGAAACCAGCAAGGGCGATTTGCCGATGGCGATGGCTTTGGGCTGCGTGCTGTTGGCCGTGGTTGTTTGCTTGAATTTGCTTTTGGCCTTGGGCCGCCACTTGCAACATCGCAATGATTGGGCGCACCGCAAGCCATGGTCTGTGGCGGGAAATGGCAATTTAGGCTGAAGGGTGAACCGGTGTAAATCATGGAGACGATGCTGCAATTGGAATCGGTAACCGTTCAGTTTGGCAGCGGTGACACCGCAATGCGCCCGCTGGCGGATGTAAATATCACCATCCAGGCGGGTGAGCGCGTCGCACTTATTGGTGCCAACGGAAGCGGCAAGAGCACTTTGCTGCGCGTATTGGCCGGGGTTCAGCCCGGCTTTATTGGGCAACGGCGGGTCCAGAAGGTGCCCTGCGGAATGGTATTCCAGCATCCTTATTTATTGCGGATGTCGGTTCTGCGAAACGTTGCGCTGGTGCCGTGGTTGGCCGGTATGCGCTGGTCGCTGGCCCGGGATAAAGCCATGCACACGTTAGAGACGTTCGGCTTGGTTGATCTTGCCGAGCGTTCCGCGCACTCCCTATCGGGAGGACAGGTGCAGCGGGTTGCGATTGCCCGTGCTTGGGCGGGCGGGCCACAGATCCTGTTCCTGGACGAACCGAGCGCCAATTTAGACCCCCGCGCCAAGCGCGAAGCGGAAGCTTTTATGCAGCAGGTTACGGCGCGCGACACGGCATTGACATTGGTTTTTGCCAGCCACAACCTGGGCCAAGTTAAACGCCTGGCTACGCGGGTGATTTTCATGGACGCTGGCGTGGTGCGGGCCGACTTGCCGGTCGATGTGTTTTTCAGCGGGCACCGCCTCGCAGATGAGTTCCCCGAAGCACAACAGTTTGTCCGGGGTGAAACCCGAATGCCCTAGATGCCAGGCTTGAGCAGCACCAACAATGCGCCTGCACCGCCATGCGCGGGAGGCGCCTGTACAAAAGCGATCACATCATTTTTTTGCACCAACCAGCGGTGTACTTTGTCCTTTAATACCGGCGTTTTTCCCGGCGAGCCCAGGCCCTTTCCATGGACTACGCGGACGCATCGGATGCCTTGCTGATGCGCGGTGCGAATAAATTGCGACAAGGCTTCGCGGGCGTCGTCGCTGCGCAATCCGTGTAAATCAATTTGGCGTTGAATCGACCATTTGCCGCGCCGCAAATTTTGTGGAACGTCCGGCCCAACGCCCTGACGGCGGTAACTTAGCTGCGCATCGGTCTCGAGTAAGTTGCTAATGTCAACTTCGTCACTCCATGCTTCCTGTAGCGCTGCGGCTTCGTCCAATGCAAGTTGAAGCGGTATCGCCGGCGGTGGCGCCGGTTTGAGGCTGGCGCGGGCGGTATGGGGGATCGCTTGGGTTTTACCGATGGCCGCCAAAAAAAGATTGTTTTGTCCCTGGTCCTTGATTTTTTGCAGTGCAACCGCTTTTTCTCGTGCCAACGCCGAGCGACGTTCGACTTCACGCGCCGCAATGGCTTTCTTAACTTGCTTGAGTTCTGCCAATGAATGTACTTTTACGACCATTTCAGCTTACTCCATTCTCGCCAAATCCTGGGCGCCCCATTGGCAATGGGCTGGCCCCCGGCACAGATCGTATCCTAGCAATGCCGCGTGCGCTTTCAATGCATCGGAATTACATGAGGTTTCTCTCTGCCATCGATAGCGCCAGTCCTGGCGCCACAATAATGTGATCCAAAAGTCGCACGTCAATGAGTCGCAAAGCCGTTTTTAGGACGCGGGTCAGTTGGATATCGGCTTCTGAGGGTTGCACCGATCCGCTGGGATGGTTGTGCGCAATGACGACGGCTGATGCACCATGGTGCAGCGCGCGAAGCGCAATTTCCCTTGGGTATACGCTGGTTTCTCCCACCGTGCCCCGAAAAAGTTCTTCGAAAACGATTAATCGGTTTTGTGCGTTCAAAAAGCAAACTGCAAAAACCTCATAGTGTCGTGCGGCAAGCTGCAGTTGCACATAATTTTTCATGGTTTGCGGGGCCGTCAAAACCGGCTGTGCACTGAGTTGTTGTGCCAGTGCGCGGCGTGCCAATTCGAGTATGGCAAAAATACTTGCTTGTTTGGCGGGGCCCAGTCCGCGTACGGCCGCAAGGTCCCCGGGCGATGCGCAGAGCAGACCCGCGACGCCGCACAAGCGCGGTCCGCCGCAATCGCTTTTGCGTGGCAGGTTAAGCAGATCATGCGCCAGCTCAAACACGTCTTTTCCTGCCACTCCTGTGCGAAGCAGCAGTGCCAATAGCTCGAGGTCGCTGAGTGCCGCGGGACCTTTTGCCATCATTTTTTCCCTTGGACGGGCTTCTTTCGGGAGGTTTTTTAAAGACAAAACGCTGGGCATCTGGCTACCTTTCTACAATAGTGGGAGTTAAACGGGATATTTATGCTTACCAGCCTTCCCCGCGTTGAAGCGGGCTCATTTTTGACCTTGCATTACCGGCTTGCCGGCCCCGCTGGGGACATCATCAACACCTTTAGTGAAAAGCCGGCAACACTGAGCTTGGGAAGTGGCCAACTCTCCCCCGCAGTGGAGCATTGTTTGCTTGGCTTGGAGGAGGGTACGCGCAAGGTGTTCACCCTTCCTGCCGGGACGGCTTTTGGCGAACGCAACCCGGACATGTTGCAGTGGCTGTCGCCCAAAGTACTGGCAGAAATGGGCGACCCTACTGAGCGTTATGTCGCTGGCGATGTCGTACAGTTCCCAACGCCGGACGGACACGGCCAGTTTGCCGGCGTGGTCGTGCAAGTAGCCGAAACTGGTGCGGTGCTTTTTGACTTCAACCACCCGCTGGCAGGACAGCCTGTGGAGTTTGAAGTGCAATTGATTGGTGTGCTATGACCACGTCGCTGCTAAAGGAAATTGTGCTGGCTGAGCCCCGTGGGTTTTGTGCTGGAGTGGACCGCGCAATTGAAATTGTGGAGCAGGCCTTAGAAAAATTTGGTGCGCCGATTTATGTCCGCCACGAGATCGTTCATAACACCTTTGTTGTGAACGATTTGCGGGAGAAAGGTGCAATTTTTATCGAGGAATTGGCAGATGTTCCGCCAGGGGCAACCCTCATATTCTCGGCGCACGGCGTGAGCCGGGCCGTGCACGATGAGGCGCAAGCCCGTGGCTTTCGTATTTTTGACGCAACATGTCCCCTGGTCACCAAAGTTCATGTCGAGGTTGCCAAGTTGCACCGTGAAGGCTACGAATTCATCATGATTGGCCATAAAGGCCATCCGGAAGTCGAAGGCACCATGGGACAGCTCGACAGTGGCATCCATTTGGTTGAGGACGTTGCCGATGTGGCCAGCGTTCAACCCACCCAGACCGAAAAACTTGCCCTGGTTACCCAAACCACGCTTAGCGTGGACGATGCAAGGGCTATTACAGACGCTGTACTCGCGCGTTTCCCGCTGGCCCGATCGCCCAAAATGCAAGACATTTGTTATGCAACGCAAAATCGCCAAGACGCCGTCAAATTGTTGAGCGCAGAGGTTGATTTGGTGATCGTCGTTGGCAGCCCTACGAGCTCCAACAGCAACCGCTTGCGAGAGCTTTCAGTGAAGCTTGGAACACCCAGTTATATGGTCGACAGCGCCGACGAATTGCAGGCTGAATGGTTTGCCAACAGCCGGTGCGTCGGTCTGACTGCGGGTGCCTCCGCTCCCGACGTGTTGGTACAGGCGGTTATTCAGCGCATGCGCGCCCTGGGCGCGGTGTCCGTTCGGTCAATGCCTGGCATTGAAGAGACGGTCAAGTTTCCTTTGCCCAAAGGGCTTCGACTCGATCCCAATTGATTGATCGCGCGATTTGTTTTTAGTTTTTTTACGCTGATCCACCATGTTAGATATCAACCAGCTTCGCAAAGACCTTCCCTCGGTTCTTTCCCGTCTCGAAACACGCAAAACACCACAACCATTTTTGGATGTTGATGGATTCAGTGCCCTCGAAGCAGAGCGGAAAACGCTGCAAATGCGCACTGAAGAGCTTCAAAGCCGACGCAATACATTAAGCAAGCAAATTGGTATGCTAAAGGGCAAGGGTCCTGCGGGTGCGCAGGAGGCCGATGCTGCAATGGCCGAGGTTGCCGGCTTAAAAGCCGAGTTGGAGTCTTCTGCCGCGCGCCTCGATCAGTTGCAGGCCGAGCTGCACGTACTGCTGCTTGCGGTACCTAACTTGCCACATGACAGCGTACCCGTGGGCGCCGACGAAACTGGCAACGTAGTTGAGCGGTCGTGGGGTGCTCCGCGCAATTTTGATTTTCCGGTCAAAGACCATGTTGATTTGGGTGCCCCACTGGGACTTGATTTTGAGATGGGCGTGAAGCTAACAGGTTCGCGTTTTACGGTCATGAAGGGTGCAGTTGCCCGTTTGCACCGTGCGCTAGCCCAATTCATGTTGGATGTGCAGACGCAGGAACATGGGTATACGGAGTGCTACACGCCTTACATCGTGAATGGCGACAGCCTGCGTGGTACGGGTCAGTTGCCCAAGTTTGAAGGTGATCTGTTCGCTGCAAAAAAAGGTGGGCAAGAGGGCGAAGTTCAACCAGATCATACGGCTCTTTATCTCATACCGACGAGTGAAGTTCCGCTGACAAATTTTGTTCGGGACGTGGTGCTGCCGCAGTCCGATTTGCCTGTCCGTCTTACCGCACATACCCCATGCTTTCGTTCTGAGGCGGGCAGTGCAGGGCGCGATACGCGTGGTTTGATTCGTCAGCACCAGTTCGATAAGGTTGAAATGGTGCAAATTGTGCATCCCGATCAGAGTTACGACGTTCTGGAGGAGATGACCCGGCATGCCGAAGCCATCTTGCAAAAGTTGGGCTTGCCGTATCGCGTCATGCGCCTTTGTTCGGGCGACATGGGTTTTGGCGCATCCAAAACCTATGATTTGGAGGTCTGGTTACCCGCCCAAAATACCTTTCGCGAGATTAGTTCTATATCTAACTGCGAAGCCTTCCAGGCGCGGCGATTGCAAGCGCGCTTTAAGAATGCCCAAGGGAAAAATGAGTTGGTGCACACCTTGAACGGCTCCGGTCTGGCCGTAGGACGCGCCTTGGTTGCAGTTTTGGAGAATTACCAAAACGCCGACGGTTCGGTAACGATACCGGACGTGCTGCGTCCTTATATGGGGGGACTGGCGACGTTGTCGGTGTAAATGGGCAGGTTGGTAAAGCTGTGCGCCGATCAGGTGCACAGCTTGTCTACAGCCTTGATCAATTGCGTGGGTGAGAATGGCTTGAGCATCCAGGCACGGGCGCCGGCCTCTTTGCCCATTTGTTTTTTTTCATCGTGTGTTTCGGTTGTGAGCATCAACACCGGCAGGAACTTATACTGCGGCATTTTTTTGACCGTTTGAACAAATTCAATCCCGTTCACATGCGGCATATTGAGGTCGCAAATTGCCAAATTGAAAGCCTGACCGTTCAATAAGGCCAAAGCTTCCTTGCCATCAGCGGCCTCGACTACACGGTATCCGGCCCCAGACAACGCGCTTTTCACAATAAGGCGTACGCTTTGAGAGTCATCTACTACCAGCACGGTTTTGGCCATGGTGTTCCAACGGTTGCTTCTTATAGAGAGCGCATCATAAGTTAGAACGTGGTGAAGTATTTACGCAAATTGAATAATCTGAGCGCTTAATCTTCGGGGGCGTTGACAGTTTTCAGCTGTAAAAACGGTCTAAAACTGCCAATTTAGGTGGCTGCCTCGAATATCAGGGTTTACCCCTAGCATTCATCTAGGGTTTACCCTATACTCCGGTTACAAAGTTTCATTTCTGGAGTAAATCATGGCTTCTACAACGCTCAATCATGTTCAAAACGCCGGTGTTCGCGGGGTTGCCAGTTCCGTGTTGGATGCTGCAATCAGTTTTAAAAACTTAATTTCTGGTTTGCTTCGTGCTTCCACGGGTGCCCAGTCTGCAGTGGGTGCTTCGCTGACCGCGTTTGAAGAGGCAGAGGCCCTGCGGGACTATGCCCAGCAATTCTTGCAGTCCGACCCAGCATTCGCAGAAGATTTGTTTGCTTCGGCTGATCGCCACGAATTGGCATCTTTGAAAGCTTGATGCGCTGATTCATGGTTGGCTTAGTCTGTAGTGAGTGTAATAAAGTTACACTTGGCGCAGGCGAATGCATTGGACTGGCGCTATTGTGCGGCGCAGATAGACGCTGGGCCCCACTAGGGATTAAACTCGACGCTTCTGTTGAGACGTCTGCGGCAACGCTGACGCGGTCCAGCAAGGGAAAATCCGGAGGTGCCGAACATGGTAGCAATTGCAGGGGCAGGCGCAGGTGCGCTGAACACAGATCGATGGGCACAGCTCAGTAGCAATCGAACAGCCGCACCGTTCGACGGGATGCAATTACCGGGTTTGGTAACGGATGCGCCAATCGCACCGGCTTCTGCCAATGCCAGCGCTGATAACGCAGCAGCTGCTGCCTATGCGCCCTCCCCAAGCGCTTTTTTTGTTCCTGCAAACACTTTTGAGTTTGCGCAATCACGTTCATCCACCGCTTCGGATCAGTCTTCCAGTTCCGCGGCTGCCGGGGCAAATTCTGATTCAGTGAATATAGATTCAGACGATCAGCAAACCTTGGGTGAAGCGATGCGCACCGCCGTGGCTTCGGTCGCTGATGAAGGGGCAGATCCCGTCGCTGTGTCGGTTCAAATGTCCACATCTCCTGACAGTGTCACGCTGACCTCAGTGGCGCTTGGAATTATCCCGATCAATAACGAACCAGACATGCATGCTTATGCTGTTGATTCAAAAGCCGCGCCAAGCATTGCAGTTGATGTGTCACAGTGATGGGTGGGCGCACAGGGCGTAAGTCCCTGAGAAAATAGGCTAAAGTTCAGCGTCGAAAAATTGGAGGCTGGCGATCGCCTTTTGCATACTATGTTGAACGTCCAGCCTGAATCACCTGAATCACGTTTGCGTAAGCGTGTAGTTTTCGGTGCATTGTTTGGTATCGTTTTAATTTGGCTCGCGGTAGTGCTTGAGCTCAACCGAAGCGAAGCCGCTTATTTCCACGAAGCCGAGGTTAAAAATACGGTTAATGCCCGTTTGTTTGCCGAAACGACGCGCGGGACCATCAAGCGTGTAAACGAAGTTTTATTGGATTTACGTCCGCATTGGAGTGGGGATGCAATCAAGTTTGCCAATCTGATACGGGCTCGCCAAGAGCACATAAAAGACATCACATTCCAAGTTGCCGTGATAGACAGAAATGGTTTGTTGGCTTTTTCCAATTTGGCAGCAGCCACAGACCATGTTGACTTGAGTGAACGTGAGCATTTTAAAATTCACCACGACGCACCAAACCAGGACAACTTATTTATCAGTAAACCCGTAAAGGGGAAAGTGTCCGGACGCTGGTCTATTCAGTTTACCCGGCCGATATTGAATGATGGGCGGTTTGACGGCGTGTTGGTCGTCTCACTGAGTCCCGATTTGCTGGCGGAATTTGCGGAGTCCTTGGGGGTAAATGCTGCTGGTGCGGCCACCATAGTGCGCCAATCTGGCGATGTGTTGGCCCGGTTCCCATACGTTGATGCATCTATTGGATTGCACGTTCAAACAGCTCCATTTATGTTGCCCAATGCCCCCGTTGCAGGAAGTTATCTGCGTGCCAGCGCGGTGGATCACATACCACGCCAATTCGGTTACTTTCGGGATACCGAATACGGGCTCACTTATGTCGTTGGTGAAGCTGTTTCGGATTTTCTGGCGCCCTACTATGTGAACCGGCAGGTTATCGTTGTTGGTGCGGGTGCCGTTAGCGTTTTGTTTTGTATCTTGTTTTATTTTCTGCTCCGCTCGATTCAAGGGGCTGAACTATTGCGCAAAGACCTTGAGTCCGAGAAGCAATTGGCACAACAGGCAAACGAAGCAAAGAGCCTGTTTCTTGCGAATATGTCGCATGAAATCCGGACGCCGATGAATGGTGTGCTTGGAATGGCTGGGCTCTTGTTGGACACGCAACTTGCTTCCGATCAGCGCAATTATGTGCGGAATATTTCCCAGTCCGGCGAAGCGTTGCTGGCGATCATCAACGACATTCTCGATTTGTCAAAGATTGAAGCGGGTCATATGGAGTACGACCAGCATGACTTCCACCTCGGCGTAACGATCAATGCGGTCTTGTCATCGCTTCAAATTCGTGCCGAAGACAAGGGTATTCGACTTTCACTTCTTATGGCGGATGAAAGCGATGGCGTCTATCGCGGCGACAGTCTTCGGGTTCGCCAGGTCCTCTTTAATTTGGTTGGCAATGCTATCAAATTCACTCATCAGGGGACGGTCAAATTAGCGGTCGCCGTTACCGAAGGCTTGCTCAGATTCGACGTAATTGACACCGGGATCGGAATACCTGAGGTGGGTTTGCAGAAGCTTTTCGCCAATTTTGTGCAGGTTGATTCTTCAACTTCCAGACAGTTTGGCGGCACCGGCCT
>Ga0228698_1000327_pt1 | contig 40317 bp, 60 predicted proteins | sample McNCre117_Aug_MG_FD_178015 | JGI IMG/M metagenome (GOLD analysis project Ga0228698, IMG submission 178015) | Freshwater microbial communities from McNutts Creek, Athens, Georgia, United States - 1-17_Aug_MG | ecosystem: Environmental > Aquatic > Freshwater > Creek | place: USA: Georgia... | reverse complement strand
GGGAGTGGCGAGCGAGTACGAGCTGGCCGACGTGGTCCGCTGGTACATCGATCGCGAGATCGCGCGGCGCGCGTCCGAAAGCGCGAAGGACCGGCTGGCGCGTCTGCAGGCCGACCGCGTGCAGATCGACATCGACGAGAAGCTTGGCCGCCTGATCCCGGTCGAGCAGATCGAGCCCCAGTGGCTCGCCATGGTGAGCGCGGCGCGCTCGCAGCTGCGGGCCGAGCCCGACCGCCTGGCGCACCTGCTCGAGATGACCGAGGGCGTCGAGGCGAAGCGGGATCTACTCGCAGAGACGTTCGATGAGTTCCTCCGCAAACTTGCAAGCGCCTGGGAAGAACAGGCGGACGCCCTTGAGCACGCTGGTGCGCCAGGCGGCGGCGAAGATGACGCCGCCCCCGCGGCTGACGGTGGCGCAGTGGGCTGAGCAGTACCGCTACCTGTCGCCCGAGGCCTCGGCGCTGTCGGGCAAGTTCAGCCTGACGATCACGCCATACCTGCGCGGCATCCTCGAGGCGATCACCGATCGCCGCGTGCGCAAGGTCTGCTGCCAGAAATCGGCGCAGGTCGGCTGGACCGACGGCGTGATCAACAACATGATCGGGTACCTGATGCATATGGCGCCGGCGCCGATCGGCATCATGTTCCCGAAGGATCAGAACGCGAAGGACTACAACGTCGAGAAGCTGATCCCGATGATCGAGGCGACGCCGGTGCTCGCCGAGATCGTCAACACGAAGACGCGGTCGCTCGACAACACGCAGAACCGCAAGGTCTTCCCGGGCGGGTTCCTCAAGACCTTCGGCTCGAACAGCACCAGCGGGGTGAAGTCGACGCCGCTGAAGTACAAGATCGTCGAGGAACCCGACGACTGCAACCTGAACATCAAGGGGCAGGGCGACTCGATCAAGCTGATGGAGGAGCGGGGCAAGACGTTCTACGACTCGAAGACGCTGGTCGGTGGCACGCCGACCATCAAGGGAGTGAGCTCGATCGAGGCCGAGATGCTGGCCAGCGATCAGCGCCGCTACCTGGTGCCGTGCCACGACTGCGGCGAGGCGCACGAGCTCGAGTGGGGCAACGTCCACTGGCAGAGCGAGCCCGGCAAAGCGCACCCGATCTTCGGCGACGCGCTGCCGGAGACCGCGCGCTACATCTGCCCGGCCTGCGGGTCGGCGTGGAACGACGCGCAGCGCGTGCGCAACGTGCGCCGAGGCGCGTGGATGTCGACGGCGGAGTTTCGCGGCGTCGCCGGCTTCTACCTGAACGAGCTGGTGTCGGCGTTCCCCGACAGCCGCATGCCGCGCCTGGTCGAGAAGTACCTGACCGCGAAGCATGAGGCCGAGCTGGGCGACCAGGGCTCGTTGATCGCCTTCTGGAACAGCTCGCTCGGGCAGGCGTACGAGTACCAGTCGGACATGCCGGCCGGCGCTGAGCTGGCCGAGCGCGCCGAGGACTACGCCGAGGGCACGGTGCCCGCCGGCGGGCTCCTGCTTACCTGCGGCGCGGACGTCCAGCACGACCGCATCGCCTACGTGCTGCGCGCGTGGGGCCGCGGCGAAGAGTCGTGGCTCGTGGCGTGGGGCGAGCTCCACGGCCAGACGATCGTGCCGGGGCAGGGCGCGTGGCTCGACCTGGCGAAGGTGATCGCGGCGGAATATCCGCACGCGTGCGGCGCGAAGCTGCGCGTGGTGGCCACGTCGATCGACACGTCGGACGGCCAGACGGCTGATGCCGGCTACTCGTTCGTGCGCGCGCATCGCGGCCGCAATGTCATGGCGGTCAAAGGCGCCAGCGAACAAGGCGCGGAGCGCCGCGAGATCTTCGCGCCGCCCAAGCCGTCGATCGACGTCGACCGCAAGCAGAAGGCCTACAAGTACGGCGTGCGCCCATTCATCGTGGGCACCGCGCGCGCGAAGGACCTGCTGCTCGGCGGCGACGTGCCGGGCCGCATCAGCCTGAAGGGCGCAGGCGCGGGGCGCATGCACTGGTACGCCGGCGTGCGACCCGACTACTGGGACCAGGTGACGAGCGAGATCAAGGCGCCGCACCGGTCGCTGAAGCACAAGAAGGTGTGGCAGAAGAAGGCCGGCGCGCGCAACGAGGCCCTCGACTGCGAGGTGTACGCGCTGCACGCGGCGCGCAGCCTGAAGACCAACCTCCTGCGCGATGCGCACTGGGCCGCGATCGAGAACCGCTTGCGGCAGCCGTCACTCGACGCGCTGCAGTTGGCGATCGCTGTGCCGGTGCAGACGTCTGCAGAAGCCGGACCTGAAGCGGACGAAGGGCCGCCCAAGGAAGTCGAAACCGTGGCGCCCGCACCGGCGCCGATCAAGCCGAAGGCCATGCCGCGCCGTCCGTTGGGTCGTCGCGCCTCGATAAGGAACCGCTGACCATGAACGCAGAGAAAGCTCACGCCGTCGACGGCGCCGCCGCGCAGATCGCCCGCCTGATGGCGGTGGCCGAAGCGCTCGGGATCAAGGGCACGTATCACGTCGAGTGCCGCGACGCGCACGGCGCGCTCAAGTGGGCCGACAAGATCGACAACGTCGTCACCACGGTCGGCAAGAACGACATCCTCGACAAGTACCTCGCCGGCTCGGCCTACACGGCGGCGATCGTGATGGCGCTCAAGGGGACCGGCACCGCGGTCGCCGGCGACACGATGGCGTCGCATGCGGGCTGGAGCGAAGTCGGCGGCACGAACGCGCCGGCCTACAGCGGCAACCGTCCGACGCCTTCGTTCGCGGCCGCGTCCGCCGGCTCGAAAGCCACCAGCGCGGCGGTGAGCTTCACCTTCACCAGCGCGGGCACGGTCGCAGGCTGCTTCATCGTGAGCGCCGGCTCGGCCACCAAGGACAACACGACCGGCGTGCTGCTGTCCGCCGGCGACTTCAGCGGCGGCTCGAAGACGGTCGCGATCAGCGACACCCTGCAGGTCACGTACAGCCTGGCGCTGTAACTCGAAAGGAGATCGAACGATGCCCGCGAACTTCAAGATCGGCGACGCTGTGCGCCAGGTGATGCCGGCGCCGGTCGCCGGCGAGGTCGTCGACATGGGGACGCACGGCGGCGAGCTGGGCTTCAAGGTCCGCACTGCCGCCGGCGACGAGCGCTGGTTCAAGGAGTCGGAGCTCGAGGCCTCGAAGCCCGAGTAACTGCACCGTGGGCGAGCTCATCCTGCCGCGCATGGCGGTCGTCGGGTGGCCGGCGAATCCGGGCCTCGGAACGGCGGGGGATGCGGCCGCCGGCGCGGGCAGCGTGCTTTTCGACACCAGCTTCACGGCTCAGGAAACGCTAGCCAACACCGGCGTGCCGCCGTTTAACGCCAACTGGCTCGGCGGCGCAACGGATGGTGGCGGGTGGTGGCAGGACGTCAACTCCAACCCTGGCGGCTCAACGCCGGGCGCATTCGCAAGCGGGTTCGTCGCCGGGACCAACGACGACCTAGCGGTGCTCAAGTCGAGCGCGGTAGCGTGCCCTGCCAACTTCTGGATGGAAGGGACGCTGCGCAGAGTGCCGGGCTATTTCCCGACCGGCACACTCGTCTCGCACGAGGTCGAACTGCTGTCGCGGTTCAACATCGCGAACAACAACTCGACGGGTTACGAGTTCATCGTGGGGTTCAGGTCCGATGGCGTCGCGTACTGCTCGTGGGTGATGTGGCAAGGCGTGCACGGCGTATTCGGTGCGCTGTGGGATCCAGGCGCTGAAACGACGCCGATCCTGCTGCCTTCCGTGCCCGTCGACGGCGATGTGTTTCGCATCGAAGTGGTCGGCGTCACAGGCGACGCGACCGCCACTGCCACGCTGTACTGGAACGGCACGCAGTTCGGGCCGACCGCCAACACCACTACGAACAGCGGTCTTGCTGTTGGCGCTGGGGCTCTCCCGGTGAATCTTCGCAAGGATTTCAGCAGCGGCACGCAGCCGACGTGGGACAGCGGTCAGCCTGGCGTTGGGTTCTGGCCTAACGGCGGCTCGACTCTCAACTCGCTTGGCTGGAAACGCCTTCGGTTCGGCGCGTTCCCGTAAATGTCCGATCTTTTCGTCCAGGCAGCCGACAACAACGGCGCCGGCACAGCGGTCACTCTCAACGGGGTCACCGCTGGCAACACGCTGATCGCGTTTGTGATGAACGGCGGCGGCGTGCAGCCGACCGGCATCGCTGACGGGCAAGGCTCGTACACGCAAGGTGCCTTGCTGGCCGCGAACGCGAACAATTGCTTGGGTGCGGTGTGGAAGCTCGACAACGCCAACGCGGGCACGCACACGGTGTCGGGCATTTCGGCCGACCTGATCGTGCTGGTCGAAGTGGGCGCAGGCGGGGCGTACGTCGGATCGAACGCAGGGTCCCAAGCTCTCGGCGCCGGCGCGGACAACATGCAGTCCGGGAACATCACGGTCAGCGTGCCGAGCACCATCATCGCGCTGGGCGTGTACACGTCGACGTCGTCGCCATCGGACATCCCTGCTGTCGGAACTTCGCCGATCGCGTTCACCAGCCGCGCGAGCAACAACAACGGGGCCATCGGATCGTGGCGCCTCGAGTCGGCAGCGATCAGCAGCACCGGGCAGGCCACGTTTGGCAGCCCGGTAGGCGGCGCGCAGGAGACGTTCGCTGCCGTCGTTGCCAATGCAGGCGGCGGTGGCGGCGGCGCTGCGGCCGAAACGCTCACGCTTTTGGGAGTGGGTTAGATGAACTTCGTGCGCGTCAAGCAGCTGGTCGGATTCGGTGACTACGCCGAAGACTCCAGCCTGCCGCACTCGTTGATCGCGGCGGCGTCCGTCAACCCGACGTTGGTCAAGGATTCGCAAGGGATCATCACCGGGCTGATCGTCATCAACGTCAGTGCGGCGGTGAAGTATCTGAAGCTGTACGACCAGAACGTAGCGCCCGTCGGCGGCCAGGCGGCGGCGCCAGTGCGTCGCATCCCGATCCCTGCGTCGACCACCGGCGCCGGCGTCGCGGTTCCGATCATCACGCCGTGGAAGTTTCGCCGCGGCATCGCATACACGATCACGGGCGGCCAGGCCGACAGCGACGCGACTGCGCTCGCCGCCGGCGACGTCGTCCTGAGCATGGAGTACGTCTAGATGGCGCTCCCTACCGGCACTGACAGCTTCGTTCAGGTTGCCGTCGACTCCACGGGCAAGAAGGTCGTCATGAATCAAGTGACGATGCCCGACGGGACCACGGCATATGTGCAAGTCGCTGTGCTCGCAGGCGACGCGCCCGACTTGCTCGCACGCATCGATTCCAAGCTGACCGACCTGCTGGCGGTCATGCGCGCTTTGCTGGCTGTCCAGCAGAACACCACGAACCTGCAAATCGCCGAAGACGACTATCGGCCCCTGTAACGGAGAGAACGCATGGCAAACCCGCAAACCAACCAGGTCGGCTCTGCCGTCTACGCCGACGGCGCTCAGATCAACTCGCGCGCCGGGAAGATGGGCGACCTCATCGTTTCCGAGGCGCAGGGCCGCTTCTACGAGCAGACGTATCGCGGCCTCAAGTTCGCTGCCGGCCTTGCCGCGCTGACGTCGATCAACAACGCGACCTTCACGATCGCGACGCTCAGCGCGACGTGCACGCCCGTGCTCGGCGTGTGGAACCCGCAGAACAGCGGCGTCAACCTCGTGATACTGCAGGCGATCCTGCAGGTGATCGTCACGGCGGCGACCAACACGGGGCCGGGTGGCTTCATGTGGGCGTACGGTTCGACCACCGTTGCCATCTCGACCGCCACGGCCGCGTGGAACCGCAAGACGCTCGGCCAGACCGGCGCGCAAGGCAAGAACGTGTCCGGCGTGGCGTTGACCGGCCTGAGCTCCAACCTGGCGGTCGCGCACGGATCGGCGCTGCAGGGCGGCTCCGGCGCGAACTTCTCGTTCGTCGGCACGGCTGCCGGCCAGTTCACGGGCCAGTCGGGCAACGCGGTCGAGAACTTCGACGGCTCGATCATCGTTCCGCCGGGCGGCGTGCTGGCGCTGCTTGCCGCGGGCACGCCCGTCGCGCACAGCGCGCATGGCGCCCTGGTGTGGGACGAGGTGCCGCAGTAACAACCTAGAGGCGTCGCGAAATGTTCATTGACCTGCGGTCGCTGTGGGAGGCGGCCACAGGCAACTCATTTTCCGACGCCACGAACGAAGCGGGCGCGGCGGTCGACTCGACCGACGCGACGCTTCTGACCGCGGCGACTGTTGCCGAGGCCGGCGCCGCCGTCGATACGACTGACGCGACCGGCGTTTACGTTGGAGCGGTTGCCGAAGCTGGCGCCGGCTCCGACGCGTCGAGCGTCGTTGCCGTGATTAACGGCACGGTCGCCGAGACGGGCGCTGCGGCGGATGCGTCGAGCACCGGCGCGACGTTGTCGGACAGCGTCGTCGAGTCCGGCGCGGCGGTCGATACGGCCAGCGTCACGGCGACGTACGTGGTCGCCTCGAGCGAAAGCGGCGCCGCGGCCGATACCCCGACCGCCGCGCAGACCTCAAGCGCGAGCGTCGCGGAGGCGGGCTCTGCAGCCAGCACGCAGGACGGCATCGCCGGCAATCTGTCGTCGGTTGCCGAGGCCGGGGCGGCCGCAGACACCGCGAGCGCGCTGGCCAACTTCAGCGCAGCGGTGGCAGAGGCCGGCGCGGCAACGGATTCGCCGAGCAGCTCGGCGGGGTTCGTTGCGACCGCTGCCGAAGCGGGCGCGGCGGTTGATACCAGTTCGGCCGGGCAGACGACGGCGGTCTCGACGTCTGAGGCGGGCGCGGCCGCGGATACGCAATCGGCCATCAGCGGCAACCTGTCGTCCGTCTCAGAGGCGGGCGCGGCCGCTGACGCGACGTCATCGATCGCGACGATCGCTGCGGCGGTCGTCGAAGTCGGGGCGGCGAGCGACGCGCAGAGCGCGGCCAGCGTATTCGCGGCCGCAGCTGCCGAGACCGGAATCGCGGTCGACGCAGCGACGGCCCTGGCTGCCTGGCAGTCGGCGATCGCCGAGGCCGGCGCGGCGGTGGACTTCACGACTTGGGGTGCGTCGGTCACGTCGGCCGCGGTCGTCGAAGCGGCCGCCGCGGTGGACGCTCGGTCGGCGACGCAGCGGGCAACCGCGGCGGTGGTCGAAGCCGGCAACGCGATCGACACCGTGCTGCGCGGCGACTTCACGGGCAGCGTGCCAATGTTCCATCAGTACATCGGCACGAAAGAGCAGCGCATCGGGCCTCGCTCGACCGCGGGCACATCCGAACAACGCATCGGGCCGCGCCAGGTCAACTGGCCGCCGGGTAGTCGATGATCAACCAGCTCATCGCGGGCACGACGCTCGATTTTCTGACGACCCTGTCGGCGGACTATCCGGCCAGCGCGTGGACGTTGACCTGGTCGTTGCGCGGTCCGCAGTCGATCGACATCGTTGCCATCGCGAGCGGCAACGACTACCGCACGCAGCAGAGCGCGGCCCAGACGGCGCTGTGGCCCGCGGGCGTGTACTCGTTCGTCGGGCGCGTGCAGAACGTCGCCGGCGTCGTGGCCGAGGTCCTGCGAGGCCGCACGAAAGTGCTGCCGAACATTCCGCAGCAAGCTGCGGGCTATGACGGCCGGACCACCGCCGAGATCCAGCTCGAGGCCGTCCAGGCCGAGATCACGGCGCGCGTGACGGGCGGTGCGACCGTGGAATACACGATCGGCAGCCGTTCGCTGAAGAAGGAACCGCTGGCCGCGCTGCTGGCGCTGCGCACTCAGCTGATGCTGCAGATCGCGCAGAGCCGGCGCGCGGAAGCAATCGCCTCGGGTCTCGGTGACCCGACCAAGAAGTTCGTCCGCTTCGGATCATTCTGATGAACGTGTGGGATCGATTTCGCCAGCGACTGGCGCGCGCGATCGCGCCAGCTCGTGCGCCGAAGAAGCGTTCGTTCGCGGGAGCCGCTTTCAATCGGACGCTGTCCGACTGGATCCTGGCCAGCACGTCTGCCGACGCGGAAGTGCGCATGGGCCTGCGCACGCTGCGCAACCGCGCGCGGTCGCTGGTCCGTGACAACGACTACGCGAAGAACGCCTGCCGCGTGATCACCAACAACGTGGTCGGCACCGGCATCGACCTGCAGACGCAGGTGATGATGCGGCGGAAGGTGAACGGAAAGGCCAAGCTCGACGACGCCGTTAACGATGCGATCGAGGCGGAGTGGCGCTCCTGGTGCAGGCCGGGCAACTGCGACGTCACCGGCGGCATCTCGTTCGGCGAGCTGCAGCGCCTGGTCGTGGGCGCACTGCCTCAAAGCGGCGAGATCCTGGTGCGCAAGGTGCGCCAGAAGTTCGGCAAGAGCCGCGTGCCTTTCGCGCTCGAGGTGATCGAGTCGGACCAGCTGGTCGACGAGTGGAACGGGCGCGTGACGCCGGACGGCAACGAGGTCCGCATGGGCGTCGAGGTCGACCAATTCAAGCGGCCGGTGGCCTATTGGCTGTATCCACGCCACCCGGGCGACTTCCAATTCGTGCCGGGCCAGATCCAGACCAACCGGCTGATCCGCGTGCCGGCCGAGGAGGTCTATCACCTCTACGTGCGCGAACGGCCGGGCCAATCGCGTGGCGTGCCCTGGTTCCACACGACCATCACCCGGCTGCGCCACATGGGCGGCTACGAGGAATCGGAGGTCATCGCCGCGCGCGCGAGCGCCGCGGTGATGGGCTTCATCCAGTCGCCCGAGGTTGCCGACCCGACCGATCCCGCATCGGGCGCCGACGACGTCGTCGACGGTGAGCGCGTGTACGACTTCGAGCCGGGCCTGATCAAGGAGCTGGCGCCCGGCGAAGCGTTTAACGGGTGGAACCCGACGCGGCCGAACGCCAATGCCGACCCGTTCCTGCGCCTGATGCTGCGCGGCGTGGCGGCGGGCATCGGCTGCAGCTACGAGGCGATCTCGAAGGACTACAGCCAGTCGAACTACAGCTCGAGCCGCCTGGCGCTGCTCGACGACCGCGACAACTATCGCGTCATTCAAAACTGGCTGGTCGATCACTTCCTCCAGCAGATCTACGAGGACTGGCTCGAGGCGGCCGTGCTGAGCGGCGCGCTGTCGTCGACCATGTTCCCCGAGTTCTTCGGGCAGGGTGCGGCGGAACGCTACTGCACCGTGCGCTGGAAGCTGCGCGGCTGGGACTGGATCGACCCGTTCAAGGAAGTGCAGGCCGACAAGCTGGCGGTCCGCAGCGGCCTCATGTCGCTGCAGGACGCGCTCGCCAAGCGCGGCGTCGACGTCGAGGACGTCTTCAAGCAGCGCCGCCAGGAGCTCGACATGCAAGCCGACTACGACCTGGTGCTCGAGACGGACCCGTCGCAGGTCGACGACAAAGGGATCGTGCAGGCGTCTGCACCCCTGGGAGAAACCGACGACGGCCTGGCCAAGCCCACCGGCGAACCGGACGGCGACGAGGGCGACGGTGCACAGCAGCAGCCCCAGCAACAGCAAGCGGGTCAAAAGGCGCGGCCGCCGCTGCGGCGCGTGCGCGCGCATTCATGAAAGGAACCATCGATGCCTGAAGCATTGGCCGCCGATCGCCGCCTGAAGGACGGCGACAAGCTGGCGCCGCAGGTCCGGCGCATCACGCTCGAGCGCAAGGCGCCGGTCGTGTCGCCCGACACGCGTTCGATCACGTTCGCGTTCTCGAGCGAAGAGCCGGTCGATCGTTGGTGGGGTCGCGAGGTTCTGTCGCACGACCCGGGCGCAGCCGACTTCGCGCGGCTCAACGACGGCGCGCCGCTCCTCTTCAATCACGACATGGACCAGGTCCTGGGCGTGGTCGAGCGCGCGTGGGTCGGCGACGACCGGCGCGGCTACGCGACCGTGCGCTTCGCCAAGACTGCGGCCGCCGAAGCGGTCGTCGAGATGATCAACGACGGCATCCTGCGCAACGTGTCGTTCATGTACGACGTGCAGCGCTTCGTCGCCACCGAGATGGATGGCGACGGCGACGTCGACGAATTCACGGCCACGAGCTGGAAGGCCTACGAAGTGTCCATCGTCAGCGTGCCGGCCGACCAGACCGTCGGCATCGGTCGCGCTGGCGCGATGGAAGAAAAGATTGTGCGCGTCGAGCGCACCAAGCCCGCGGCAGCCGCCGCAATCAATCCTCTTGAAAGGGAAGCCATGCCGAAAGAAAACGACGGCCAGGGCGGCGCCGCGGTCGCAACGCCGACGGTCGATGTCGAAGCCGTCCGTCTCGAAGCCCGTGAAATCGAGACCTCGCGCGTTCGCGAAATCGAAGGGATGGGCGCGCGCTTCAAGCTGAAGCGCGAGCTCGTCGAAGACTGGATCCGCAGCGGCAAGTCGATCGCCGACGTGCGCGGCCTGGTGCTCGAGCACGTCACGCAAGGCGGCGCGAAGCCCGTGGCCGACTTCGGCCACGCCGCGGGCCTCGACCTGACCGAGCGCGAAAAGGCGCGCTACTCGATGCTGCGGGCGGTCAACGCCGCGATGTCGGGCGACTGGTCCGACGCCGGCTTCGAGCGCGAGTGCAGCGTGGCGATCGCCAAGGCGAACAAGCGCGACGTCGACGGCAACGGCGCGACGCGCGATGCGAAGGGCCGCGCGAAGGCCGGCTCGTTCTTCTATCCGATGAACCTGCCGTTCTGCCCGGACGCCGAGCACGCGCGCGCGCTGATGGCGCTCAACCCCGGCTGGGTCCGCCAGATGCAACAGCGGGCGATCTACCAGGTCGGCACCGCGGTGCAGGGCGGCAACCTGGTCGAAACGACCCTCTTCGACGCGCAGTTCATCGAGGTCCTGCGCAACCAGCTGGTGACCGCGCAGCTCGGCGCGCGCATGCTGACCGGCCTGGTCGGCAACGTGAACATCCCGCGTCAGAGCGGCCAGACCAACACCTTCTGGGTGGCGGAGTCGGGCGCGCCGACGGAAGCGGAAGCCACGTTCGACCAGGTGCAGCTGCGTCCGAAGACGATCGGTGCGCTCAGCAAGATGAGCCGCCTGATGCTCCTGCAGTCGACGCCGGCGATCGAGATGCTTGCGCGCCAGGACCTGATCGCGGTCATGGCGCTGGGCATCGACCTCGCGGCCATCAGCGGCAGCGGCGCCAGCAACCAGCCGACCGGCATCGTCAACCAGTCGGGCATCGGCTCGGTGGTGGGCGGCACGAACGGGGCGAACTTCACGTTCGACCACATGATTCAGCTGTACAGCGCGCCTCGCGTGGCCAACGCGCCGCAGGCCAACCTGGGCTTCGCGATCAACGCAAAGACCAACGGCTACCTGCGCACCCTGAAGTCGTCGACCGGCCAATACCTCTGGTCGGCGATGCAGGGTGGCATCACCGGCAACACGTTCGCCGGCGACATCATGGGCTACCCGTACGCGATCTCGAACCAGCTGCGCAGCAACCTGACCAAAGGCACCTCGAGCGGCATCTGCTCGGAGGTCGTGTTCGGCAACTGGCAAGAGCTGCTGATCGGCGAGTGGGGCGTCACCGAGATCATGGTGAACCCGTACGACTCCACCGGCTTCACGACCGGCGACGTGCTGATCCGCGCTTTCCAGACGATCGACGTCGGCGTGCGTCACGGCGCCTCGTTCGCGGTCATGTCGGACGGCCTGACGCCCGGCTTCTGATGTCTCCTCGCGTGGCTTGGTAGCCACGTTTTGCGCGGGGCGCCTGTGGATGGGCGCCCCGCCGTTCTTTTTCTCCTCAGAGGAATCCGATCATGAAATTCAAAGTGCGCGACGGTTTTTTCCTGCAGTACAGCGAATCGCAAGACAACGGCCAGGGCGGCACCATGGCCGTGCCGCGCTTCTTCCCGGGCAGCCAGGTCGTCGATCTGTCGCCGGAGATCGCCGCCGACAACCTGCACATGCTCGAGCCGCAGGACAGCGAAGCCAAGGCGCTGCACGACTCGAAGATCGTCCCGGCCAACTCCGGGATGCAAGCACCGATGCCCGTGGATGCCTCGATGATCGCCTCGATCGTCGCGGCCACGCTGCAGGCCATGGGCGTGTCGCCAAAGAAGGCGGCCTGATCATGGCGTTGGTCAAGGTCATCGCCTCGGTGCCGTTCAAGCTTGACGACGGCAAGATCGTCCCGGCCGGCGCCGAGCTGGAGCTCGAGGAAGACGTGGTGAGGAACCACGCCGGCCTGGTGCAGCCCGTGTTGCCGCCGGCCGAGCCCGCGGCCTGATCGATGTTCGCCGAGAACCTCGACGTTTTCCTGCGCGATTTCGGCGTGGCGTGTTCGAAGGGTTCGGTCGCCTGGACCGGCATTCTGGACACGCCCGACGAGACGCTGAGCCTCGCCGGCGTGAACGTGCTGTCGACGATGTATCAGCTGCGCATGAAGACGTCGGATGCCTCGGCGGCCGCGATCGCATCGGGCGACGCCATCACGGTCAACGGGCAACCGTTCATCGTGCGCGACGTGGTTTTGCAGGACGACGGGTTGTTCACCGTCTTGACGCTGAGCAAGTAGATGGCCGACTCCCTTCGCGAGCGCATTCTCGATGCGCTCATGGCGGCGCTCGTCGCCGCGCCGACCGGGGCGACCATCTTCCGCGCGCGCGAGACGTCGATCACCCGCGCCGTGAGTCCCGCGCTCGTTGTCATGCCGCAGGCCGAGGAAGTCGAGCGGCGCGCGGCAGCAGGCGATCTGCGCACGCTCACGGTGGGCTTCGAAATCTTCGTGCGTGGTGATCCGTGGGACGAGTTTGCCGACCCGGTTGCGGTCGCGGCTCACCCCGTGATCATGGGCGTGCAGGCCTCGCTGCCGTTCATCGTGTCAATCGTGCCCGCGGGTTCGGAGTGGCAGGCTGAAGAGGCCGACCGCACCGCCGGCGCGCTGACCATGCGTTATCTCATCAAGTACTGGAATGCCGCCGGCGATCTCGCCGCCGCACCGACCTCGTAGAAAGGAATCACCATGCAATTCGGATTCGGCTCCGGCGTCTTCTGGGGCACCCCGCTCACGGACGCCAACGGCAACGCGATCGCCAACCCGACGCCGGTTCAGCTCGGCGTGCTGCAGGACCTGTCGCTCGACATCTCGTTCGACACCAAGCAGCTCTACGGGCAGAACCAGTTCCCGGTGGCGGTCGGCCGCGGCAAGGGCAAGATGTCCGGCAAGGCCAAACTGGCGCAGCTGAACGGCCTGACGATCTCGCAGCTGATGTTCGGCCAGACGCTGAGCAACGGCATCCTGTCCGACGTGTACGACACGACCGGCGTGACCGTCGCGCTCACCGTCACGCCGACGGTGCCATCGAGCGGCACCTGGACCGCCGACCTTGGCGTGCGCGATTCGAACGGCCTGCCGTTCACGCGCGTGGCCTCGGCGCCGGCGGTGGGGCAGTACAGCGTCTCCGCGGGTGTCTACACGTTCAATGCGTCGGACGTGGGCAAAACCGTCTTCATCAATTTCCAGTACACGGCGACCAGCACCGTGGCCAAGAAGCAGACGGTGCTGTCGCTGCCGATGGGCTACGCGCCGACCTTCAAGGCCGACATCTTCGTGCCGTTCCAGGGCAAGTCGCTGCTGGTCACGATCCCGCAGTGCATTGCCAGCAAGTTCTCTTTCGCCACGAAGCAGGACGACTTCCTGGTGCCCGACTTCGACTTCGAAGGGTTCGCCGACTCCGCCGGCAACGCGGTGTACTGGGCCACGTCGGAATAACCCGATGCGGGTTCCTGGAGTCGAGCTCGAGCTCGGCGGCGAGAAGCGCGTCGTTGCGCCGCTTAACGCCGCCGCGGTCAAGCAGCACCGCAAGCAGCTCGAGACGCTGTTCTCGGGCGCCGTGCCCGACCTCGAGCTGGTTGCGCGCCTGCTGCACCTTTCGCTGTTGCGCAACTATCCCGACATGAAGCTCGACCAGGTCGAAGACTGGGTCGACTTCGGCAACGTGGTCGAGATCTTCGAAACGCTGATGAACGTCAGCGGGATGGTGACCGCCGTGGGAAACATGATGCGCCGGCTGCAGCAGCAGATGCCGCCGGCGACCTAGACGAGGCGATCGCGCACGTCGTTGCGTCGACCGGCTGCACGCCGGCAGAGGCCTGGGCCGATTGGGACATCCCGTCGTTCCTGGCGCAGGCGAAGTACTGGAAGAAGAATCCCCCGGTCCACCTGCTGGTGGCGGCGTACATGGGCTACAAGCCGCCCGTCGAAGCGGTTGCGATCGGCGGCAGTCCCGACATCGATTCGTTCATCGCGATGGCGCCCGAGCTGCCGAAGCACCTGCGTCCCAACATCCCGAGCCCCTATGGCAAGCAGCGACAAAAGCATTGACTACCAGGTCAACGCGAACGCCGATGGCTTCGTCGGCGAGATGCAGCGCGTCGGCCAGGCGGCCAAGCAGACGCACGCGCAGGTTGCCTCTTCGTTCGAGGCGATGACGGGATCGATCAAGACGGTCATGACGGCGCTCGGGGCGCTCACCGCGATCCTCGCGGGCGGTGCGGCGTTCAAGTCGGCGATCAACTCGACGACGCAGTGGACCGGCGAGGTGAGCAAGCTCGCCAAGACGATGGGCATCACCACCGAGCAGGCGAGCGATCTCAACGTCGCATTGCGTCTCACCGGGCAATCGGCCGACTCGTTCACCGAGGCCGGCATGAAGCTGCTGCAGCAGGTCAAAAAGAGCGGCGATGCGGTCGAGGCCATGGGCCTTCGAACCAAGGATGCCGACGGCCACCTGCGCCCGATGATGGATTTGATGGGCGACGGCGCGAAGCTGCTGCTCGAGTACAAGGAGGGTGTCGATCGGGACGCGGCCGCGATGTACCTTTTCGGCAAGGGTGCGTCGGACGCGATGGCGATCATGAAGCTCAACGAGCAGGTCATGACGCGCGCGCGGCAGCTTGCCGACGACTACGGCCTGAAGATCGGCAAGGACAACGTCGCAGCCGCCAAGGCGTTCAAGCAGGAGCAGGCTGCCGTCGGGCTGCTTATGGACTCGCTGCAGCTCAAGATCGGCACGGCGCTGATGCCCGTGCTGACGCAGCTCGCCGGCTGGTTCAACAACATCGGACCGACCGTCGTCGGCGTGTTCGCCAGCGCGCTCAAGACTGTGATCTCGCTCGGCGAAGCGGCCGTCGCCGCCTTCCGCAGCCTGGTGATCGTCGCCGCGGCCATCTTCTCGGGCGACATCTTCAAGACCGGCGGCTTCGACCGCATGAAAGCCGCCATCAACGAGGTGATGGACGAGGCCGACGCCCGCGTGAAGAAGCTGTGGGCCGACATGCCGGCGCCCGCCGCGTTGCCGGGCAACGAGCCGAAGGGTGGCAACCGTCGCTTCGTGGCGCCGAAGGAAGAGAAGGAAGAGAAAGAAGACAAGTCGCGCGTCAGCGAGTGGGACCTGGTCCTGCAGCAACAGAAAGCGGTATTCGAGGCCGAAAGCGGGATGCGCGAGCTCGGCAAGGAAGCCGAGATCAAGTACTGGCAGGAGGTCCTGCAGGCCCAGCAGGTCACGTCGACGGAGCGGATCCAGATCGAGCGCAAGATCGTCGACGCTCGCCTTGCGCTCATCAAAGAGCAACGCACGCGCGAGACCGCGCTTGCGCAGGAGGCGATCACCGAAGAGCAGCGCGTGAAGCTCGACGGCCTGGAGCTCGAGCGCAAGGAGGCTGAGCATCGCCAACAGCTCGGGCAGATCAGCAAAGAGCAGCTGCTGATGCAGGAGAAGAAGTTCGAGGACCGCAAGCTCGAGATCCAGCAGGAAGCGCTGCAGGCGCGCCTGGCGTTGCTCGCCAAGGATCCGACGACCAACGCGGTGGCCATGCAGCAGCTGCAGGACCAGATCCTCGACCTGCAGCGCGCGACGTACGCACGCAAGCGCGAGCTCGACATGCAGGCCGAGACCGTGACGGAGAGCGTCTGGAAGCAGGCGTTCAACTCCATCCAGTCCGGCTTTGCAAGCACCATCCGCGGGCTCGTCAGCGGCACCATGACGATCACGCAGGCCTTCCGCAACATGCTGAAGTCTGTGCTCGACGCGGTGGTGAACTTCCTGATTCAGTACGTGGCCAAGCAGATCTGGGCATCTGCGACGACGACCGCCACGAAGGCGACCGAAGCCACTGCGGTGGTTGGCAGCAACGCGGCCGAGGCGGCGTCGGGCGCCGCGGCGTCTGCATCGTCGATTCCTTTCGCCGGCTGGGCGCTCGCGGCGGTGGCGTTCGCGGCCGTGATGGCCATGGTTCTCGGCGCGCGGTCGCAGATCAAGTCGGCCGCCGGCGGCTTCGACATCCCACGCGGCCTGGCGCCGATGACGCAGCTGCACCCGGAAGAGATGGTGCTGCCGGCCGAGCACGCCAACACCATCCGCCGCATGGCCGGCGGCGCCGGCGGCCAGGGCAGCGGCGGCTCGCTCGAGGTGAGCATCAAAGGCGCGCCGGCGGGTGACTTCTTCATGGTGCACAAGAAGGACCTGGTCGCAGCACTGAAGTCGGCGCATCGCGACTTCCAAGTCTGATGAGCTCCGCCGTCTTTCCATCGCTGCCCGGCCTTGGCTGGAGCGTGCAACGCCAACCCCTGTGGAAGACGTCGCTCAGCCGATCGGCGAGCGGCCGCGCATACACGTCGGCGCTGATGACGTCGCCGCGCTATCGCTACACGTTGACGTACGAGTTTCTCCGCGCGGGGCAGGGATTCACCGAGCTGCAGCAGCTGGTGGCGTTCTTCAACGCTCGGGGCGGCATGGCCGACACGTGGCTGTTTTCGGACCCTGACGACAACACTGCCACGGCGCAACAGTTCGGTGTGGGCGACGGCGCGACGCGCAGCTTCCAGCTCGTGCGCTCGTTCGGTGGCTACATTGAGCCGGTCTACGCGCCGCAAGGATCGCCGTCGATCTTCATCAACGCAGTCCTGCAGGGCAGCGGCTACACGATCAACGCCAACACCGGAGTCGTGACTTTCACCGTCGCCCCGACCGCCGGCCTGGCGCTTACCTGGACCGGCACGTTCTACTGGATCTCGCGCTTCAACAAGGATATGCAGCAGTTCAACCAGTTTCTGCGGCAGCTGTGGGAGCTGAAGACGCTCGAGTTCGAGACCGAGAAGCCCTGATGCGCGCGCCCACCTATGAAACGTCGGCGGGGGCGCTCGCGGCGTTGCTGAACAGCGGGGCGCCGCTGTCGATCGCGGACCTCTACACGATCACGCTCTACGGCGGCCAAGTGCTGCGCTACACGGCGGCCGACATCGCGCTGACGGTCAACAGCAAGTCGTTCGGTCTTGGCCCGGCCATCACACGCGGCCGCACGACGCTTTCGATCGGGGTCAACGTGGACAGCCTGGACGTCACGTTTTTCGCCGACGCCACGGTCACGGTCAACGGCACGCCGCTGATCACGTACATCGCTCGCAACGGGTTCGACGGAGCTCGCTTACTGCTCGAGCGGGCCTATGCGCCCTTCGGCGCGCTGGCCACGGGGATCGTGGGGACGCTGCAGTTCTTCTCGGGGCGCATCAGCGCGGTTCCGACTTCGCGCCTGGAGGCCAAGCTGTCGGTCAAGAGCGATCTCGAGCTGCTCGACGTCAAGCTGCCGCGCAACCTGTACCAGGCGGCCTGTCTGAACACTCTGTACGACGGCGCTTGCGGCGTCGACCGTGCGGCGTTCGCTGTCTCATCGACAGCGGCCAGCGCGAGCGACCCGACGCGCACGAACTTCGCCCATTCGCTTGGGCAAGCGGACGGGTATTTCAGCCTCGGCGTCATCACATTCACCTCCGGGCCGAACGTGGGCGTTGCGCGCTCGGTGAAGGCGTTCTCGAACGTCGCTGGTGTCGGCGGTGCGCGCATCAGCGTCGTTTCGCCATTCCCCTTTGATGTTGCCGCCGGCGACGCCTTCAGCATCGTCCCTGGCTGCGACAAGACGCAGGCCACATGCACAGGCAAGTTCTCAAACCTCGCCCGGTTCCGGGGGATGCCGTACATCCCGGTGCCCGAGACCGTGACGTAGCGGCAGAGCGCGCGCGAGTGGTGTCGGAGGCGTGGGCCTGGATCGGCACGCCATATCACCACCATGCCCGCTTGAAAGGCAAAGGCGTGGACTGCGCGCAGTTGCTGTGCGCGGTGTACTTCGACGCTGGTGTGGTCCCTGAGATCGTGACCGGCCACTACGCGATCGACTGGCATCTGCACCGGGGCGAAGAGCTCTACCTGGATTGGCTCGCCCGCTTCGGCCGCCGCCTGGAGCCGGGGGAGCAGGTGCAGGGCGGCGACGTCGCCGTGTACCGGTTCGGTCGCACGTTCTCGCACGGCTGCATCTACGTGAGCGAAATCGAGCTCGTGCACTCGTACCTCGGCGCCGGCGTGATCCTGACCCGGCTTGACGAAGAGCCGCTCGCATCGCGTGAGCGGCAAGACTGGACACTCTGGAAGGCGTGAGGCGTGGGCGGCAGCACCATCAGCATGTCGGACACGCGCATCGAGGCGCTGCAGTTTCAGAGCAGCGCCTACGGTGTCGTCATCCCGGTGGTCTATGGGGTGACCCGCATCCCGGGCAACCTCATCTGGTACGGCGGATTCAAAGCGAAGCCGAACACGATCACTGAAGGCGGCAAGGGCGGCGTGCAAACGCAGCAGACGACCTACACCTATTCGGCGTCGGTCGCGATGGGCCTGTGCGAGGGCCAGATCAGCGACATCATCTCGATCTGGCGCGGTAAGAAGTATCTGCAGTACGTGGGTCCGAGCAGCGCGATCGCGACGGCGCAGGAGACCTACACGATCGTGGCCGGCGGGACCTTCACGGTCTCGCACGCGGCCAACTTCTCCGCCAACATCAGCGTCACCGTGTCGGTCACGGTCGACGTGGGCGACGGCGGCCAGGCTGCCCAGGACCTGGCGCTGTCCGAAGGCTCCGACTATGTGCGGGTCGGCGGCGCCTACACCTTCCCGGCGTCGACGCCGTGGGCTGGTCGCGTCGCGCAGGTCAACTACCAGTGGGTGTCGAACACGCCAGGCCAGTCGGCCATGGCCCAGCTCGGACTCACTTTCAAGAGCGGCGCGCTCGGCCAGGCCGTCTGGTCGAACCTCACGACCAACTTCCCGGCGCAGGCCGTGCCGTACTCCGGCCTGGCGTACGTCGCCGGCCAGGACTACGACCTCGGTTCGGGCGCGCAGGTCGAGAACCACAACTTCGAAGTCGCTGCGTCGCTCGCGTTTCATCTTGGATCGAGCGCGCCCGACGTCGATCCGGCGCTGATCGTCGCTGACCTTCTACCGAACCAGCGGTACGGCGCCAACTATCCGTCCACCAGCCTGGTGCTTGCGCGGTGGTCGACGTACTGCCGCGCTGCCAACCTGTTGGTGTCTCCGGCGCTGACCGAGCAGCAGTCGGCCGCCGAGATCCTGCAGTCGCTCGCCGACATCACCAATTCGGCAGTAGTGACGTCTGCAGGCCGCGTTCGGATCGAACCATACGGCGACGTCGCGCTGACCGGCAATGGCGCAACCTACACGCCGAACGCCACGCCGATCTACGACCTGACCGACGATCACTTCATAGTCAGCGGCACCGATCTTCCGGTGCAGAAGATCCCGAAGGCGCTGGCGGACGCGAACAACCACGTGCAGATCGAGTTCCTCGATCGCGCGAACCAGTACAACCCGGCGATCGCCGAGGCGAAGGACCAGGCCAACATCGAGGCCTACGGGCTGCGCAGCAAGGACCCGATCAGCGCGCACTGGATCTGCGACGCCGGTATCGCGCGCAACGTCGCGCAGCTGGTGCTGCAGCGCGTGCTGTACGTGCGCAACGAGTACAAGTTCACGCTGCCGGCGAACTTCGCTCTGCTCGAGCCGATGGACCTGGTGACGCTGACCGACGCGCTCCTCGGGCTGAGCAAGACGCCGGTGCGTATCAAGCAGATCGAGGAGAACGGCGACGGCGGCGACTTCGACGTGGTCGCGGAGGATTACCCGCCGGGCGTTGCAAACTCGACGCTGTATCCGTCGCAGAGCGGCATCGGCTTCGCCCACAACTACAACGCCGATCCGGGCAACGTCGCGACCCCGCTGATCTTCGAGGCGCCCGTGCAGCGCACGACCACGGGCCTCGAGGTGTACGCCGCGGTCAGCAGCAGCAATCCGAATTGGGGCGGCTGCCAGGTCTGGTGCTCGCTCGACGGCACCAACTATCGGCTGATTGGCAAGGTATCCGGGGGCGCTCGCTACGGCGCGCTGACCGGCGCGATCTCGGGCGGCAATCTGCCGATCTCGCTGGTGTCGGGCGCACTGGTGAGTGGCTCGGCGGCCGACGCGGGTGCCCTGACGACGCTGTGCTACGTCGGCGGTGCGTCGCCGGAGTACCTGGCGTTTCAGACAGCCACGCTCACCGGCACGCTCGCCTACACACTGGGTGGTGGCCTGGTGCGCGGTGCGTACGGCACGGCTGTGGCCGCGCACACCGCCGGCGACGGCTTCGCTCGCATCGACGACGCGATCGCCACCAGCGGCCCGCTGGACCTGTCGATGATCGGCAAGACGATCTACTTCAAGTTCACGAGCTTCAACGTCTACGGCGGTGCTCAGCAGAGCCTGGCGAGCGTTCCGCAATACACCTACGTGATCACCGGCGCGATGGCCCAGCTGCCGCCGGCGCAGGTGACATCGCTGTCGGCGACGTTCGAGTTCAACGGCATTCGCATCGTCTGGGCACCGAACACCGAGCCGGACCTGGCCGCGTACGAGTTGCGGGTCGGCGCTTCCTGGAACACCGCGACCCGCATCGATCGGGTGCTGGCCACCACGTACCTGTGGGCGGTGCAGACGGCGGCCGCCTACACGATCTGGGTGGCCGCGATCGATGCGCTGGGAAACTACGGCACGCCGACCAGCGCGGTGGTGAGCATCACTGGGCCGGGCACGGTCAGCGGCCAGCGCGCCGAGGTCGTCGACAACAACGTGCTCCTGTACTGGAGCGCGCCGGCGGCGGGCAGCCTGCCGATTCGCGAGTATCAGGTGCGCAAGGGCGCCACCTTCGCCGGCGGCCAGATCGTTGGGAGCAACGGCAACAGCACCTTCACGGCCATCTTCGAGCAGGCGTCCGGCACCTACACGTACTGGATCGCAGCTGTCGACACTGCCGGCAACATCGGCACCGCGGTGTCGATCGTGGCCACGGTCAACCAGCCGCCGGACTACGTGCTCCGAACGAACATCGACAGCGCGTTCGGCGGCACGCTGTCCAGCGTGTACCTCGAGGGCGGCGCGCTGATCGGCCCGGTCGATCTGACCAAAACGTGGGCCACGCACTTCAGCTCGCAGGGCTGGACTTCGATCCAGGACCAGATCAATGCGGGCCTGCCGATCTACGCGGAGCCCTCATCGACAGCTGGCTCCTACGAGGAGGCGTTCGACTACGGGTCGATCCTGCCGGCGACCACGATCACGACGACGCTGACGTCGACGGCGATCGCCGGCACCGTGACGATCACGCCACTCATCAGCTACCGGCGGGTCGCCAACCTGACCGGCACGACGGCATGGACGAGCGGATCGGCGACCGTCACGGGAACCGGCACGGCGTTCTCGACCGAGCTCGCCGCTGGCGACAAGCTGGTCGCGCCAAATGGAACGACGGTCACGATCCTGAGCGTCGGCAGCAACACGTCGCTGACGCTGACCGCGAACTACGGCGGCAGCACCGTGTCGGGGCAGACCACACAGATGGCGTGGACCGATGGTCCGTCGGGCGCCACGTCCGTGCTGGCGTCGAACTTCCGGTACTTCAAGGTGCGCTTCGACCTCGCGGCGGCCGCCGGCGCCAACCTGGTGAAGATCACCGCGATCAACATCAAGTTGTCGGTGAAGCAGCGCACAGACAGCGGCAGTGGCAACGCCGTGTCTACCGACGTCGGCGGCACGGTCGTCAATTTCAACATCGCGTTCGTGCAGGCCGATTCGCCCGTGGTGCAGCCGATCGGCACCACGGCTGTGATCGGCATGGTCGACTACACGAGTGTGCCGAATCCCACCAGCTTCAACGTGCTGCTCTTCGATCGCGCGTCGGGCAGCCGCGTCAGCGGCGCGTTCTCATGGACCGCCAGGGGCTACTAGATGGCATTCGATCCGACCAAGCCGGTCACGACCGACAACTACAACACGGTCGTCCTGCAGACGCTGCAGGCGAACCAGGCGGCCCTTGGGCAGCTGCTGGACAGCGCGCTGGTGACGGCTTCGAACCAGCCGAGCGGAACGAAGCGCTACAACTCGACGTCGCAGCTCTTCGAGCAATGGAACGGCTCGAGCTGGGCCTCGATGCCGCTTGCGTACGCGACGCTGGCCGGCAACCCGAACTTCACAGGCGCGCCCACGATCGGCGGCGTGGCGATCGCGACGCAGAACTACGTCAACAGCCAGGGGTTCATCACCAGCGCGGCGCTGTCGCCCTACGCGCCGTTGGCCAGCCCGAACTTCAGCGGGACACCGCAGATTGCCGGTGCCGCGATCGCGACGCAGGCCTACGTTACGGGACTCGGGTATCTCACGAGCTCGTCCGCGGCCGCGACGTATCTGCCCCTGTCCGGCGGGACGATCACCGGCGCGCTGACGCTCAACGGAGGCGTGTTCACGTCGCGCGGCTTTCAAGACAGTGCGACGGCGTCGTCGTGGAAGATCGATCCATCGGGTCGCTGGCTCCAGAACGGGACGCCGCAGCCGATGCTCGTGGCGACGCGCACCATCGACCAGACCGGCTCGCCGGTGCAAGTCGTCTACGGCACCGAGACGCTCGACACCAACAACGAGCACAGCACTTCGACCGGCGTCTACACCGCGGCCATCGGCGGCGTGCGCCTCTTCTTTGCGACCGTCACGGTCACCAACACCAGCGGCGTCAATGCCCTCTTCGACCTCAACCTGGTGGTCAGCGGCATCACGCTCGACAAGGTCAACGTAAGCCAACCCGACAGCACCACCGTGACCTACACGTTGTTCGGGATGCACAAGATGGCGAATGGCGATACGGCAGACGTGCGCACGAGCGGTAGTTGGAGCTCGAGCGTGAAGGTTGCAGCCGGCGGGCCGAACCGGTTCGTCGTGGTGATGTTGTTCTAAACCCCTTCCACTTCCACGATCTCCGATGAACCAGAAACCCGAACAAGCGGGGCGGCCCGAGCTCGACCTCGACGCCCTGATCGCGCAGATCTCCAACCTCAGCGCGGCGCACGCGATCATGACCGCGCGCAACACCTGGCTCGAGAAAGCCTTGGCCAAAGCCGAGGCGGAGATGGCCGAGCTGCAAAAGCGTGTCGAAGCGCTCGTGGTGAAGGAGTGACTGTGCGCGAGCTCCTCCATCAATACATCGGCGAGCTAATGGGTCTCGTCGGCGCGCTGATCGGGCTGAAGCACATCGAGAACCTGTCGCGCCTGACCGCGCTGATATCGGTGAGCAGCGGGGTGGCGCTGACCTATCTGTGCACGCCCATCGCGATCTACTACCTCAACCCACCCGAGAAGATCGCCTACAGCATCGCCGGGCTTATCGGGTTCGTGTTCGGCTTCGGCGGCTTCGCGCTGCTCGCGGCGCTCTTCCTGACGATCCGCAAGTCGGGCGACGCGCTCTCGGATGCTGTGCCCGACGTGATCCGTCGCTGGCTTGGCCGGAAGGGGTGAGGCCATGACGGTGCACGAGATCTTCCAGCTCATCACCAACGTCATTCTGCTGCTCTTGTCGGCCGACGTATTGCGCGCGATGCCGCGCGGGGCGTCCAACTGGCGCGCCGCGATCTTCGTCTTCGCCGGGCTCGCCGCTTTCGTCGGCATCCTCGGTGCGCTCGCACCCCCGTCGCACACCGACGTCGATGCCGATTCTCTCGCGGCGTTCTCGGCGTCCCTGCTGCTGATCTTCGGCTGCCAGCCCGTGGGGAGAAAGAAGAGTGGCTGACCCGATCGAGGTGCTCCACACCATCTCAGCACGGCTTGACGCGGCAACGGCGGCCCGCATCGAGCAAATCTTCGGACTCGTGACCGCCATCAATCAAAGGACTCTGAAAATGGCAGCAACTCTGGATGACCTGGTGGCGGCCGTCGCCGCCGAAAACACCGTGATCGATTCGGCGATCACGTTGCTCAACGGCGTGTCGGCGCAGCTCGCGGCCGCGATCGCCGCGAACGATCCGGCCAAGATTCAGGCCGTTCTCGACAACGTGAACGCCGAGAAGGCCAAGCTCGCGGCCGCGGTCGCCGCGAACACCGGCACCCCTGCGCCGGCGCCCGCACCGGCGCCGACGCCGGCTCCCGCTCCCGGCCCCGTCGCGAGCTAAGCCGTGGCGGTCACGCAAGCAGACATCGACGCGCTGCGTGCCGCTGCGACGACCGTGGTCGAAAAGGCCACGGTCGCGCAACTGCAACTGGCCTTCGACACCGGCGCCAGGTCGGTCGCCGCGCAAGAGGGCCAGGTCGCGGCCATGCAGGCCCACAACACGGCGTTCAGCGCGTACGTGGCCCAGTTCAGCGCCTTCGCCGCGCAAGGCCTCACGCCGGGCCAGGAAGGGCTGCTGCGGCTGCTGGATTCGTTCGCCAAGGTGCGCGTCGGCCCGCAGGTCATCACGACCGGTGTGGCTGATTCCGTGCTCGACGACATCGCCGGCGACTCGGCGCGCATGGCGCAGACCGCGTTTGCCGCGCTTCAGTCGAAGTTCTCAACCGCATGACGGCGCCCGAAGAGACGCTGTGGTGGCAGCACTGCATCGAGGATCGCCGGCTGTTCGGCGTTCCTCGAGCGGTCTGGCTCTGGTGGCGGCTGTTGCTTCGGGCTCTACCTCGTGAGACCTCCATGACCATCGGTCCTTCTCTTACCCTCAAGCGCCTGCTGATCGGCGACGACGGCGCCTTCGGCTACCTCACGCGCGACGACAGCGGCCGCCAGGTCGCCGTCACCTGCGAGCGCACGTTCGGCGATCCCGGCGCGCCGGTGGTGGTGATCCCGCCGGGCACCTATCGCTGCGTCCGCGGCCGCCACACGCTCAATGGCTTCGACTACTTCGACACCTACGAGGTGACCGGCGTCGCCGGGCACAGCGGGCTGCTCTTCCATTCGGGCAACACCGAGCAGGATTCCAAGGGCTGCATCCTGGTCGGGAAGTACTTCGACAGGCTCGGCGGCTTGCTTGCCGTGCTCGACTCGCGCGCGGCGTTCTACGAGCTCATGGTGCAGCTCAACGGCGCCGACGAGTTCCAGCTCACCGTGGTCGACGTGCAATGAGCGCGCTCATCGCCTGGCTGGAGAAGTACGCCATCCTGCTGCTCGCCGGCGCGATCGCCGTCTGCCTGGTGGCGCTGCTCGATCGCCAGTTCGAGCTGATGCACGAACGCACGTCGCACGCCAACGACGTGGCCGCCATCAACAAAGAGCGCGCCGATGCCGCCGAGCTGGCCAGGACTTGGCAGCGGAGCATGTTCAACGCGCTCGAAGCCGCAAGGAGAAATGCCGATGGATTGCTTGAAGCCCTCACCGCGCGCGACCGCACGATCGCTGAACAGCAGACTCGCATTGCTCTGCTCAGCGTTGATGCTCGAGGCCTGCGCGAGCAGCTCGGTGCATACGCGCGAGGTCGTGCCGGCGGAGATTCCCTCGCCGCCTGTCAAGAGCGTGCAGGCCGACTCGCCGACGAACTTGCAGCAGGTGCAGACCTGGTCGCTGAAGCTTCAGGACTGGTCCGAGAGGGCGCAGGCCTGGCTCGGTCGAGTGCAGTCGCTGAAGAGCGAAACGCCATCGCAGTGAACGAATGCGTCGCGGCTTGGCCGGCGGCGCCGGCGCCATGACCGAGCCGGAGCGCAAGAAAGCAAGCTACGTCGGGGCGCCGGCCATCTTCTTGCTTGAGTTGGCCTGCAAGCAGATCAACGAGGCGTTCGGCGAGGAAAACGGAGCCGAGTACGGTTGCTGCTTTCTGGTCGGCTCGGCGCTTGAACGGCCCGACTGGCGCGACGTCGACGTGCGCATGATCTTGGATGATGCGGCGTTCCGTCGCCTGTTCCCTGCGGCTTCCATGACCCCTGGAGTGGCCAACTGGGAGTTCGACGTGCGCTGGGCGTTGATGACGTCAACCATTTCGGCACACCTGTCCAAGATCACCGGCCTGCCAATTGACTTTCAGTTCCAGCCGATGACATTCGCCAACGAGCGGCACAAGAAGCCCAGGAACCCCCTGGGGCTGGCTTTCTCTTCCTGACCCCACCCTGACCCCACTTGGGGTCAATTCCCGCCTGCCCGCGGCTGCTGCTGCGGGTCCTGTCACTCTGGCGCCAGAATGCGCCACGACCCGTCAGAGGATTCGAAATCCGGTGTACCGATTCTTCGGTACCGTGGGTTCGAATCCCACCCTTTCCGCCAGTCCCCTCTGAAAACAGTCACTTACGCAGCTTTTGCAGTCTTTCGCTGCACTTTCTTCTGGCTGCTTGTCCCCGCCCTGACCCCACCCAGCCTCGGAAGCTTGTTCACGCCCAGCGCCAGGTGCTTGGCCGCCGTCTGCACGTAGCGGCTCGTCACAGTCAGCGATGAGTGCCCCATCAAGTCGCGAATCGATGGCGCCGGCATGCCGCTCTCGGCGAGCCAGGTGCCGAATGCGTGGCGCAGATCGCGCAGCTGCACCGAGCGAAGCCCCGCTGCGTCGCGCGCCTTGTCGACGCGCCTGCGCAGGTTGTCGGCCTTGATCTGGAACGGCACGCGCCGCTTGGCGATCGCCGCGGCCTCGGGCGCCAGCGGCACCCAGCGAGACTTTCCCGACTTGCTGCGGTTGTCGACCATCACGCCACCATCGCGCAGGTGTTCCTTTTGCAGCCGCAGGACCTCACCCCGCCGCAGGCCTGTCAGCGATGCGAACACCATGAAGTCGCGCGTTAGCGGCTCGGCGGCCGCCATCAGCTTGCGCACCTGGGCCGGCGTCACGTAGGCCTCGCGCGGCAGCTCGCCGGGCACCAGCTCGATGCCGTGCGCCTCGCGCGTCCATTTCCATTTGATGGCCAGGTTGCCAACGCGCCGCAGGATCGATAGCAGGCGGTTGGTCGTCGCCGGCGCCTTCTTCAGCTCGATGCCGCGCTTTTTCACGGCGTCGGCCACCTCGGCCAGCTGCTCGAGGTACTTGCCGGCGGTGTAGTCGCGCAGCACGTCGACGCGATAGCGCACGTCTTTCTGCCAACTCTTGAGGGCTTTGGCGCTTGTCTCGATCCAGCGATCGAGTGCCTTGTCGATCAGGTACTGCTGCGGTCGACCAACCTGAACGTCGATCTGCGCGCGGATGATTTGGGCGCGGAGCTGCTGGGCGTCTTTGTACGACGCGCCGGGGGGAAGAGTTCGTTCAATACGCTTACCACCGCCAACGCGGACTCGGACCTGGTAGCGGTTGCCGTGCTTTCGGATTGACATACCCGTTGGGCCGCGATGTAGCGCTGCAGCTCGGCGGGCTCGATGAACTTCCGCCGGCGGATGCGCACGATAGCAAGGCGGCCGTCTGCATGTTCGCGCTCGAGCGTGCGCACCGACACACCGCCGGCGATCTTGGCGGCGTCGGCGATCGGCAAGAGCGCGGGTTCGTTCATCCCTTCGTCTGCGCAGGAGCGGCGGGCAGAGGCATCCAGTGCGTGGGCGTTGTGAACCAACAGGTCGGACACTGGTCGGCCTCGACCGAAGTCTCATGCCAGCCCGGCTCGCCGTTTTCCGGCTCTTCCCAGTTATCGGCGATGAAGTCGGCACTCATCCATTGGCCGCGCATCGTTCGCCACTTGCCGTGTGAGTTGAAGTAGCCGAGCAGCAGCGTGCGGCCATCCTGCGGCGCCGTTTCGATCGGCTGCCACTCCGCGACCCGCGCACGCAGGCGCTCAATCTCGGCTTTGAGTTTGGCGACGTCACGTTCTGCGTCGATGTAGATGTCAATGGCGCGATCTTTTACTTGGCGTTCAAGGTCACTCACTGGCGCCTCCCTCGGGCGGCGATGCAGTACGAATGTCGTGACCCAGGTCCCACATGTGAAGCTGGATCCTCACCGCATCTTCGGAGCGCATCACGCGGTAGTGCACCGGCTGCTCTTTCTCGCGGTCCGCTAGCTCCGGGTGCTCGTCGTTCCAACGCTTGACCCATGTGCCCGGCGTCGCGTTCTTCACCCACATCCACATGCACGTCATCGAGTCGGTGGTATTGGTCCACCCGCTGGCGCGCAGAAATTCTTCGCGCGCCTTCTCCAGCGCGCGCTCGGCCGATTCGACCGGCGCGTACAGATTCCGCTGCGCCTTGTTCATGTCAGCCGTGCGGCAGTGGCTTCTCGGCCGCGCCTTGCTCGCCGCGCGCTTGGGCGGTGTCGCCCAGCCAGTCCGGCGGATCCATCACCGCAGGGTCGGGCAACACGTCGACGCGGCTCACGTCGAACCAGCGCGACTCGCCAAGCTTGTGGTCCTTGTCGAGGCCGGGATTGATCACCACCTTCACGCACCCGTACAGGTCGAAGCTGACCGACTCGATGACGCCGGTGTATCCGGTGACCTTGTCGGCGACGCGCTTGCCAAGAAGCGCCAGGTGCTTTGCGATCGGTGCCGTCATGCTGCTTTCCTCCGTGGGTTGGATTTGTGGGCCTTCGCATCGGGGTTGATGCCAAGGTGACACCTCGAGAAGCTGCCGCGCGCGATCGCGCGGATGATCTTGGAGCCGGCCGGCCGAGCCTTGCCTACCTTCCGGCGATTGGCCGGATCGATCTTCGCGGGAGCCGATTCGGGGATCTTCTGGATCTGGGCGGCCAGCTGGGCCAGGAACGCCTGGTTCATTTCTTGGCTCCCTTCTTCGCCGGCGTAGCCTTCTTCGCACGCGCCTCGGCCTCGATCTCTTTCTTGATCGCGTCGACGTCGACGCGGTGGCGCTTGGCGGCCGCCATCAGGCGATCGCTCGACGGGCTGTCATAGCCACCCGCGCTTTCCTCGAGCGCCAGGTCGCACACGAGCACCGCCAGATCGATCGCGCTCAGCTTGTCGATCGCTGCCTCGATCTTCTTCAGGTCGCCGGCGCTGGGTCCGAAACCCCACAGCTTCGCGACCTCGTCGCTCCAGACGTCGCTCCACATCGACTTGGCCACCATCTGCAGGTCGCCGGCGGTTGGCTTCGCGCGGATCTTGTCGCGCACGCGCATCCACACAGCGCGCCGCACGCGCGCCTGGCGCTCGGCTTTCTCGTCGCCATGCCCGCGACGGGCAGCAGTGCTCGAGGTCCTGGACGCCGTTTTGATGAGCCCCTTGTCCTTCGCTGCCTTCCGCAGGGCGGCCGCATCAACGACCTCGACGAGCTCGCCGCTGTGCGGATCTTTGAGCAGCGCTGTTGGCGGCAGCGCCTTGCCCAGCGCTTCCTTCGGCGTCTTGTGGCCCAGGTCGTAGCTGACTTTGTCGACCGCGACCACGCCCTGCAGGCCGCCGTACTGGCTCGGCTTGACCTTCTTTGCTTCGGCGCCGGTGATCACTCGCTGGCCGGCTGCCTTGGCCTCGGCAATGCGCGCGGCCGCGGCGGCGTCTTTCTTGCCGGCGAAGCACGTCGGATCCGTGCACACGTCCGCGCCCTTGATGTCGGCGAAGAGGTCGCGCTGGTTGCCGGTGCGCTTTGGGCAGTCGGTGCACGCGCCGGCGGTGGCCACCAGCTTCGCGTCCTTGGTGTCGAACGGCGCCTCGGCCAGGCGCAGCATGTAGTTGCGCTCGATGTGGTCGCGCGCCTGGCGGAACGACATCACGCCGTCGCCGTAGTGCGTCGACGTGATCTCCTTGCATGCCCGCGTCTGCAAGTCCTTCGTTGGGATGCGCGCCAGGAGGAGGGCGATCTCGCTGCCGAACTTGCCGGCGTAGTACTCCTTGCGCACGTCGGCGCAGAGATCGCGAAGCTTCAGCCGCGCGAAGATGTAGCTGGTGCTCTTGCCGATGCGCTTGGCGAGCGCGTCCATCGACAACCCGTGGAGGTCGAGCAGCACGCGATAGCCGTCGGCCTCCTGCAACGGGTGCACGTCCTGGCGCTGCAAGTTCTCGATCAGCTGGAGCTCGAGCACCTGCATGGGCGTGAGCTCCCGCACGATGCAATCGATCTCCGACAGGCCCGCGAGCTGGTGCGCGCGCCAGCGGCGTTCGCCGGCGACGATGACGTGGTCGTAGTCCTTCCCGCCGGGCAGCGCCGGCGTCACCAGGATCGGTTGCGCCAGGCCGTTGGCCTTGATGCTGTCGGCCAGTTCCTGCAGCTTGGCGGCGTCGTAGTTCTTGGCACGCTCGGCGTTGCTGGGGCTCGGCGCCAGGCGCTTGACCGGCAGCCGGCGGAAGTCGCCGCTCTGCATGGCCGCGGGCTCTGCGATTGCGTTCATGATTCTCCTGTTAGTCGATGTCGTTGGCCTGCAGCCGCTTGATGTCAATGCGCGGCGACTCGCGGCTGAGCCGGCGCGCGAAAACGTGCTGCGAGATCTCGGCGTCGCGCGGTGGCCGCAGGGATCCGTGGGAGGCGATCGCCTCCCGCGTGCGGCGCGCCGCGACAGCTGCGCACCGGATGAGGCAGGCCAGCGTCTGCTTTTCCATCGCCTGGTCGAGGTCGCGGCGATCGCCGCGGGGGCGAATCGCCAGCCAGGCGGCCGTCAGCTCCTCGCGCGAGAAGTAACGCTGCGAGATCGGGCGGGGATCGAGGTCGCGAGTCATGCCGCGGCCGCCAGCGGGTACGCGTACTCGTGCCAGTTGCCGTCGGGGCCGCAGAGCTCTCGCGCGCAACGGATGCGGTCGACGGGCACGTTGACGCCGCCGGCGTCGCGGCGTGCGGTCGGGTGGCCACACAGCGTGCCGTGGCGCACGCCATGAGCGCAGCGCGAGCACGTGTACCAGGTGGTGACAGGAACGCCGATCACGTCAGCGAGCCGTGTGGCGCGCGACCAGCGCGGCGATGTTGAGGGCCTGCTGCTGCGAAAGGCGGGCCGCTACGCGATCGCCTTCCAGGATGAGGATGGAACCGTCGTCCGCCAGCGCTGTGGACCCTGGCGGCGTGATCGCGGCCGCAGGCAGTGGAGCTACAACGACCGGCGCGACCTCCTTCGTCGCGCGCGCAGCGCTCTTGGGGGGGGGCAGGCGCTTCGCGGCTTTCGCCGTTCCCGCGACCCACTGGCCGGGCTTGCTGGCTGGTGCGACGTTGCGAGCCTCACCGGCTTTCTGCAGGTAGGCCAGCAACGCGGCGGTGCTTGCCTCGTCGCTCTCGTCGAAGCCGGCCGCGGCGTTGACATCGGAAACGGAAAGGGGACCGCTGGCCTCCCGCAGAACCTCGCGGATCGAATCGCTTTTGCTCATGCCTTGGCTCCTGCAGACGTCTGCACGGCTGCGACGTTCGGAAACAGCCACTGCACGTCGCAGTCGTGGAACACGGCGCGGCCTTCGCGCCACTTGGCCTGGCCGGGTTCGACCGTTACTGCGACGCCCTCGCGATCCAAGGCCTGGCACAGCGGGTCCGGGTTCGCAATGAGGATCCGCGGCCGCTCGTAGTTGAGCGACAAATAAACGGCCAGCACCCTGCTGCCCATTTTTTCGAGCTCAGACACCGCCAGGTCGGCGTCGCCGAGCTGGACCTGCATTGCGCTCACGTCCATGGCGGCAGCTCCTCATCGCGCGCGCTCGGCAGAAACTCGACGAACTCCGGAAACCGTTCGGGGAAGTCCGCAAGGGGGCCGCACAGCACCCAGCCGAAGTCGTCGTCGTTCTCCTCGACCACGAGTTGCCACACGCGGCCGTGATTGGCGGTGAGCAGGTGCGCCCACCGGATGCGTAGCGTCAGCGGGCTGCGCTCGGGGATCTCGAACCAGAAGCGCATCACGCGGCCTTTTCCCGGCGCACCGGCGGCGGGTCGCCGGCCATCTTCTTCGCGGCGGCCGCACACAGATCGGCCAGCTTGTCGTGGCTGCACCAACGGCAGACCGTCGTCGGCTCGCCGCGGTGGCACTTCGCGCAGTACATGATCGGAAGCCTCATCCCATGCTCCGTTTGCCGCGTGCGCGCATCGAGCCGCTCTGGCACACGACCAGGTCGTCTTTCGGCGCGCGGTTGGGGGAATAGATGCGCACGGCCAGGGCTTCCTGGCGCGCGCAGCGTTCGATGTGCTGCTGGCGATCGAGCGCAGCGAACAGCTGCGCATCACGCGTGGCGACGGCTGCCGACCAAAACCAAGTCACGGGCAGCGCGATCAGCAGTAAGACGTAGCGCAGCTTCATGCTCGGGCCTCCCTGGCTCGGCGCCGGTCTTTGTGGCACGTCTTGCAGATGCCTCTGCGCTTCGCTCCGAGGAACGGGTACTCGTTGGCCGGCTTCTCTTTGGAGCAGGCGCTGCAGCGGTAGGTGGCCGCGGCCGCGGTGCTCAACTGGCGCTGCGACTGCTGGTGGCGCGCGACCGCGCTGGCCACGTCGGTCAGGTCAAGCGCGCTGATCTGCGAGTGGATGACCTGACCGTTGAGCAACACCTGGTGGTGCTGGGCGACGACGCCGGGGATCGGCACGGTGCGCGTGGTGACCTGCTTCACCATGACATGCCCACCAGAAAGGCGTTGAGCGCAGCGGAGGCGGCCAGCGCGCCGATGGTCAGCCACAGCGCGCGATTCAGCGATGCGTTCTGCAGGCGCAGTTCGCCGGCGTCGGCCAGCGCGCGACGCAAGATGGTTTCCTTCTCGGTGGCCTCACGGTGAGCCGCAACGAATGCGTCCGTAATGCCGCCGTCGAGCTGCTCGGTGTCGGCGTAGGTCGGCGTGCGGTGGCCGATGATTCCGCAGCCCATGCCGCCGCACATCTGGCACGGCTCGGCCATGCGGTCGGACACGACGGCTTCGAGCGCACGTGCAGGACAGTCGCGGCCCTGGTTGCAGTCGCCGTCGCAAGGGGGGCAGGCGCGCGCGTTCATGCCACTTCGCCAAGACGAACGGCATCGAACACGGCTGCGGCGCCGGTGACGTGCGCAGCGCAGGCCAGCGCCTGCGTGGCGTCGGCTGCGTGCAGGTGGACGCGCTCCTGGACGCCTTCCTCGCTCAACGTCACCTGGCGAAGCAGCGCCACGCTGTAGCGATAGCGGGCGCGGGTGTCTGCAGTCGGGGCTTTCACAGCGCCACCCCGATCTGCAGAAGCCGTACGGTCAGGCCGACCTTGGACTCGCCGCCGCCGGCCAGGCTGTTGACGTAGCGCGGCCGCCAGAACGCTTCGAATCCGGCGCCGATCGAGAAGTCACCTGCGTGCACCGCGACCTTCACGCCAACCATGGGCGTGATGCGATGGGCGTTGTGCTCCCAGCCGTCGCCGCTGACCGCCGTGCTGCCCGGCGCGTAGTTGGCGAAGTACTGCTTCTGATCGATGCCGAGGATCCCGATTTCGGGCGCCACCGATACGGCGCGCCAGCGGAAGCGGGGCGCGTAGGCGACGCTCAGTCCGCTCGTTTCCTGGCGGGTGTACGCGTCGACCGTGTGCGCGCCCTCCCGGACTCTGCTGTTCTGCGAGTCGTAGTCGGCGTCAGCGACGAAGGTGCCCCGTACCGAAACGGACCCCAGATCGCGCGTGGTGATCTCGAAGTCGCCGATGCGAAGGCCGATCGACTTCGTGTTGGTGTGCAGCTGCCACTGAGAGGGCAGCGGGGGTTGCCGCCAGCAGCCGTTCGAGCCGCACTGCGACCACTGTGCGCGGCCGGCGGAAAGAAAGATTTCTGCCTCGGTAGCGTGCGCGATCCCGCTCAACGCAAGCGAAGTTGCGGCCGAGGCAAAGCAAAAGAATTTGTGCACGTTCCACTCCGTCGTTGGTCGAACGGAGCGGACACTAGACCCGTAAACGGGTCTAGTCAACCCATTTATGGGTCTTGATACGATTCGCGCATCACGGAGGAGATAAAGCTATGAAAAACCTCGCTTTTGCTGTGATGGCCATGGTGATTACCGGATGTGCATCGCTGGTTGCTGCTCCCGAGCCTACTGCCGAGCAAATCGCCAAAGCGAACTTTTTCTCGGCGCCGGACGCGAGCGAAATAGAGCCGGGGATTCGAACTTGGGCACTTGACGGCTTGAAAGATCCCGAGTCGATGCAGCTGCGAGATATTGGCGAGCCGCAAAAGGGTTGGCTCGCAGTCTGTATTCAAGACAACCCCGTCGGCTGCCAGGAGCGCCGGTTCTACTTCGGTTATGTCGTTGTAGCGAAGCTCAACGCGAAGAACGCTATGGGCGGATATGGTGGCTACCAGACATACCGATTTCTCTTCCGCGCCAACAAAGTTTTCATGGCGCAGCGCGTAGGTTAGCGCCCGCGCTCCATCATGATCAGCTGATCGATGAGCATGGTAGCTGGACCGATCGTCAGCGATGGCTCCGATCTGCAGGCGCCTGCCGCATTGACGATGTACTCGCCACGCCGATAGAGGCCAACGACCGCCAGGCCGATGAGTTTGCCGGCCTGCGCGTCCTCGAGCAAAGATTTGGCTGCGTCGACGGTGTCGTGAGACAGCCCGTCGGTGACGAGGCGAAGCTTCTTCATTGCCCACCCCGGCGCTTGTCGGTTTTCGAATCTTTGGCCTGCCGCAGGGTGCGTTCGCCAGGCTCGATTGACGAGACGTTGCCGGTCTCGTACAGCGCCAACTTCTCTTCCGCGCGCATCAGTCGTTTGTACAGCAGCTTTTCCGTTTCGGTGAGCTCACGCAGCACCTGGGGGTTGCGCGGATCTAGTCCAGGGATAAGCAGCTGGTACGGCGCGATTTCAAACGCGGTTGCCATGTCCTCCAACTTGTCCACCGTCGGCGCGACCGACTTATCGGCCTGCGATGCGTCGTCGGCGGCGAGGATGCGTTGCACTGAAGAAAGCGACATCTCCGCTGCTTTAGCGAGCGCCAAGGGTCTATTGCTCACTTGGGCGAAGTGATGGTCCATGAGCGCTCGAACATTGCGAGCGACGACGGCGCGTAACTGGCCGGGGATTTTTTTTCGCTTTGGACCGCGTCTCATGGCTGGGAAAGCGTATCCAGAGTCAGCACCCATGAGCGGGTTGCCCAAACCCAGAAACAGGTCTACAGTTTCCCAATGCAGATTGGCATCCACGATTACGTCCTTCGGGAGTTGCAAGCCTGGAAGGGAAAGTGGCCCGCCGTGGCCGATGGGTCGGGGGTCAGTTTGCGCACGATCGAAAAGATTGCGCGCCGCGAAATCGGTGATCCCGGCGTCAGCCACATTGAGAAGCTCGCCGCGTTCTTCGCTGGCAACTCCATCGCGTCCTAGATCCATGGCGGATAAGTACTCCGAGCCCTTCGTCGAATTTCGCGGCGACTTCCTGCGCGAGCACATGGACATCATTGACGCGGTCGCGCAGGCCACGCCGGGCGCAAATCGCGCTTCAGTAGTTCGTTCCATCGTGGCCGCCTGGTGCGATCAAAAAATCACGGAAGCAACTTTGATCGAGCGCGTGCGGCGCGGCAACGGAAACGGAGTGGCAGGCACGGGGCAGCCGAGCGGAAGCTCTACGGCAAGGGGCAGATAGGCAATGAAAATGAAACGCGGTCGTCCCTTGAGCCCGGTAGCCAGCGCAGTGCTCAGCGCGATCCGCGAGCGGCCGCGCACGCCGCGCCAAATCGCGGCGGACTTGCAGCTCAGCAATGGACACGCCCTTCAAATCGCAAAGCGCCTGGTAGGGGCAGGGCGCGCGCAGTACGGCCAGAAGATGCCGGGTCTGCACGATCGCCCCGCGCGTGTGCTCATGGTGGCCGCTGAAACGCCGATATTGCCGACGTCCCCCTTCCGCATTTTCCGCTAGCGCTGCAGCGCCCTCTCGCAATCTGACGTCGGCCGGTCGTGCCAGGACCTTTTGCCCCCATCGAGTCGCCGCCCAGCGCGACTGTCGAGCGCATGGCCGACGCGGAGTTGCTGATGCTGATGGGCTTCGCGGAGTACGCCGCCGCGCACCCCGATGATGAGGTGGTGCTGTACTGCTACACGGCGCAGCTCGACCTGGCATTCCTGGCTTTCCTTCGCATTCCCCGCGCGAATATTCGACGGTCCATCGCCGAGCGCGCCGGCGCGCCGTTCTTCAGGCACGGCAACGTCATGCGCGTCACGGCGCAGCGGCCCTTCAATCCCGCCACCGACGTCGTGGTGTTCGACAAGGGTGCGGTGTGACGACCCTGGCCGAAGCCGAGACCCAGATCCGCGCGGCGCTCGGCGTCGACCTTCCAAAGAACGGTCTGCAGGTCGACGGGCGCATTCATCGTTTCGGGCCGAAGCGCCGGTGCTGGTACGTGCTGCGCGAGTACACGACGCGCAAGGGCGCTCGCGTGGTGGTCGGCAACTTCGGCGACTGGAAGGCCGGCAACCAGGCGCTGCAGATCGAGCGCACGCGCTTCACTGACGAGGAATGGCGCGAGTTCGAACGCAAGCGCCTGGCCGACGCTCAGCGCCAAGAGCAACGGCGCAAGCAGCGTGCCGACTATGCCGCCAACCGCGCGCGCCAGCAGTGGCTCGCGGCCGTGCTGGGCGGCGAGTCGCCCTACCTCGAGCGCAAGGGCGTGACTGCAGAGGGTGTGAAGTTCTTCGCCGACGGCACGGTGTTGGTGCCTGCGTATCGCTTCGACGTTGCGAACACACGCGGCAAGCCCACGATGGTCGGCGTGCAGAAGATCGCGCCCGACGGCACGAAGCGATTCAACAAGGGCATGCAGAAGGAGGGCTCCGCCCACCGCATCGGCAATTCGCCGGTCGATGGAGAGCCGATGCTGCTGGCCGAGGGCCTGGCCACCGCGCTGACGTTGCGCGAGGCGGTCCAGAAGGCCTACCCGGTGTTCGTTGGGTTTGACGCCGGCAACTTGATGCACGTGGCCAAGATCCTGCGCGCTCGCTACCCGAAGTCGCCGCTGCTGGTGTGCGCCGACGACGACTGGCAGACGAGAGATCCGGCTGGTACGCCGATGAACCCCGGGGTGCAGGCGGCCGAGAAGATCGTGCTCGAGGTCAGCCAGTCGGACTTCGTTGCGCCGATCTTCGGCGGCGATCGCGAGCCGAAGGACACCGACTTCAACGACCTGCAGGCCCGCGAAGGCATCGATGTCGTGCGCGGCCAGCTGCAGGCGGCGATCGGGCGCCTGAAGCCGGCAGAGAAGCCGCGACGATCCGAGCCGCGGAACAAGATTCCTGGATGGCTGCTGGACCGCGTCGACGAGATGCGCGAGCGCTATTCGCTGATCTACGGCACAGACACGGTGTGGGACGAGGAGGAGCGCATCATTCTCAAGGTGGGCGCGCTCCGTCTGCACTGGGGTGAAGCCGCGCAGCTGTGGCTGGGCGACCAGAACGGCCGCCGAACGATCAGCCGCGAGCGCGTGGTGTTTGATCCGACACGCACGGTCGACGCCGACACGCACATCAACCTGTTCGAGGGCTTCCCGGTCAAGCCCACACCCGACCGGCACCCGGCGCGCTGGGTCGAGCTTCTGCAGTTCCTTTGCCGTGAGCGTGGCCAGGACCAGACACCAATCACCGATTGGGTGACCGGGTGGCTTGCTTATCCACTGCAGAATCCCGGCGCCAAGATGAAGACGGCGATCGTGATGCATGGTCGAGAGGGCGCCGGCAAGAACGTCGTGTTCGATGCTGTGCGCAAGCTCTACGGCAAGCACGGCGGGATCATCGGGCAAGCTGAGCTCGAGAGTCAGTTCACGGAGTGGCTTTCTGCCAAGTGCTTTCTGGTCGCCAACGAGGTGTTGAGCCGCACCGAGCTGCGGCAGCACATCGGCAAGTTGAAGGGCCTCGTCACGGAAGGCGAGGTCATGATCAACGAGAAGAACTTGCCGCGGCGCGCCGAGCGCAACCACGCGAACCTGACCTTTCTGTCCAATGAGCTGCAGCCGATCTGGATTGATCCGAAGGACAGGCGCTATCTGGTCGTGCGCACGCCCGATGCGCGCGAGGAAGAGTTCTATCGCGAGGTGGCGCGCGAGCTCGAGGGCGACGGCCTGGGCGGCTTGTTTTACTACCTGCTCAACGTGCCGCTCGGCGACTTCAATGAGCACACCAAGCCGCTGATGACCGAGGCGAAGGAACAGCTGGCCGACCTTGGGCGGTCGTCTGCACAGCTGTTCTTCGAAGCCTGGCGCGCCGGCGAGCTCGATATCCCGTTCGGGCATGCGGCGTTGCTCGACGACCTGTTCAAGGCGTACAAGATTTTCTGTGCTCGCATCGGCGAGCGCAATCCGGCCAAAGTCAACCGATTTTCGGCCGAGCTGGTGGAGTGCGGTTCCACCAGGCGCGAGCGGCAACGCGTGCCGCTGAACCTCAACGAGAGCGCGATCAAGGAGCGCCAGCAGTCGGTGATCGAGACATCGTCCGAGCCCGGCTATCGCTGGCAGCTGGTCGACCTGCTTGCCGCCCGCAAGGGCCTTTGGCAGATGCAGTCCGACGGTGCGCGATCGAGCGGAGATCCCGAAATGACGTAGTGACTCACATGGCTCACAGAGTGGCTCACAGCCGAAACCCGCGTGGTTATTGGATCCGTGAGCCATGTGAGCCACGGGACCCACTTCTACGCGTCTTCTCGCGCGCGCATTCCTAGTGAATACACAACTAGGAGTTCACGCGCGACGACCCTTGTCGATTGCGTCCCGTGTGTCCCATGCTTCACGGATCCAGCATTGACGCTGTTTTTCGCTGTGAGGCACTAGGTGAGCCATGTGAGCCATAGAGGAAAAGTAAGGGCAACCAGGTGAGCGACGACTCGAAAATCGAACGCATCGACGCGCTGCTGCGCGAATGGGCCGAATTCATGGCCCGTGGCGGCCTACGTTCGTCGATGAACTATCCGGCCTACAGCCAGCGCGGCGTGCGGGTCGACTGCAGCACCGGTGGCGGCGGTGGCGCTGTCGACGACTCTCCCTTGTGGCGCGTAGACAGGGCGGTCATGGCGCTTGACGAACCCACTCGCACGACCGTGGGGACGTACTACCTCAACAATTGGTCGCCACCGCGCGTGGGCCGTGCGGTCGGTTGCACTGGTCGAACCGTTCTGGCCCGCGTCTACAAGGCGCACCGTCTGATCGATGCGTGGCTCGCGGATCGCAAAAATTGCTGAATTTCGACACTTTCATGCGTTCTGCTAGAAATCGCTACCCTCTGGCGGAGCTGCCGCCGAAACGATCGTGGCCGGCGCTTCGAGCTTTGACATCAACGTCCATAGCAACGTCGACCAGGTCGTCGCCGGCATGCGCAATCTCAGCAACGAGGTGCGCGACAAGGCGACGATCCGCGCGTTGAACAACATGGGCGCGCAAGCCAGGACCGCAGCGGCACGCATCATTCGTGAGGTCGGCTACGGTCTGAAGGCTGCAACCGTAAAGGCCCGTCTGACGTTGATCAAAGCGTCTGCAGGCCGCCTGGTGGTCACCGTGCGTGCGCAAGGAAGGCCGATCCCACTGATCGAGTTTCAGGCTCGGCAGACATCCAAGGGTGTTTCGGTGAAGGTGCTGAACGGTCGACGCCTTATTGCCGGAGCGTTCATTGCCACGATGCCTTCAGGGCACAGGGGCGTGTATGTGCGCAAGGCAGGGGCACGAAGCCGCAAGGTGATGACCAAGGGCAAGGCCCAGTGGCATGGCCTGCCCATCCAAGAGCTGTTCGGTCCTGGTGTGCCAGATGCCCTGGCCAATGAGGCTGTGCAGCGTGCGCTCGAGGCGCTCGTGGATGACAAGTTCCCACAATTGTTGAGGCACGAGGTCAAGTACCTGCTGAGCAGATGATTGAGATCGCACTAACCGGCCGGTTTGCCGTCGGCGAGCACCGAGTTGCTCTTGTCGACGATGACGATTTCCCGTTCCTTTCGCAGTGGGCATGGAAGGCAAAGCCCAACGGCAGCGGGAAGCTGGTGTATGCCGCGAGGAACGTTCAGGTCGACGGCGTGTACAAGCTGATGCGAATGCACCGGGTCATCGTCGGACTGCGCTATCAGGACGTGCTAGAGGTTGACCATATCAACCACAACACGTTGGACAACCGGAAGAAGAACCTCCGCATTGTCACAAGGTCGCAAAACCTCTCGAACCAACGTCGCGCCACGGTGCAAATGCACTGCGTCGACTGCGGCGAGTGGTTCGTGCGCGAGGTGCGGGATTCAGCCAAGTACACGACCGAGCGTTGCGAGCCATGTGCCAAAAAGCGAGGCGTATGGCTTAGGACTATTGAGGCCAACCCCAGGTCTGCGGTGTACTTCCCTCACTGCAATGCCTGTGGCAACCGCTTCACTACGATGAAGTACGAGACGCGCTTCTGCTCCAAGGTCTGCCAAGACAGGCATCGGGGATAGATGCTTGCATTCGTCGGGTCCCTCCTGGCGACCCAGCAAGCGGGCACGTTGAC